>ERZ795060.798-NODE-798-length-41106-cov-11.247424_pt1 | contig 41106 bp, 40 predicted proteins | sample MGYA00375144_ERZ795060 | MGnify/ENA primary metagenome ERZ795060 (study PRJEB30189, sample SAMN05720157) | activated sludge metagenome | isolation source: anaerobic digester from wastewater treatment plant | place: Japan | collected 2015-05-15 ... | reverse complement strand
TAGATGGAGATGCGAGAATTCATATATATGTTTCCAAACAGGACTATCGTTTTTTAAAAAAGATCCATGCTGATCTTAATTTTTTCAGCATGGGTGTTTTACTGAGGAGAATTATCCTACTCTTCCTTGAAGAATACGAGAAATTAGGCATTACCGGGGTTGAGATGAAGTGTAGTATAGTAACATTAAAGTTATTTTTGAGACTAACAAAGATAAAAAAGTGGAATAAGAGCAGAGAATTATCCCAGTTTGAAGGGAATACCACGCCCTTTTACAAGGCAATCTACAACGATTGCTATCAGGTAATAGGATTTGAGACCTATTATTGAAAAAATTTATTTTAAATTCTACCAAAAAATAAATAACACTATTACAATTATTTCTCAAATAAAATTAACCCTTAGGATAATTCTATTTTTTTTAACTGACTAAAAATAAAATTGCGCTTTTTTTTTTTGAATAAATTTAATCAAAAACCATTTTCTATTTCTCAAAAAAATAATAAAATTTTAAATATATTATTAAAAAAGATCTATGGGAAAGATAAGTTAAAATAAAAAAAGGCATTCTTTTTTGAAGAATGCCTTTTAAAGATTAAAACTTATTAATAAATTGCAGAAAGAAATAACATTTCTACATAAGTTGGTACTGGCCAGAATTCATCTGGAATAAGAATTTCAAGAGTGTCTATATACTCTCTTAATTCTGTAATGCCAGTCAATACCTCATCTCTGAATATAATAGCCTCTTTTTCAATGTCACCAGTTGAATGAGCCTTTTCCAATGATTTCTCTATCTCTTCTACTTTTTTATAACACTTATCCAGTAAAGAACCAATATTTTTTAATAAATTACTCTGAGATTCAACTGAAACACCTATTTCTTTTAATTTTAAAATATTTTCAGAAAGAATATTTTGATACTTAATAACTGCTGGAATATATTGAGTCTTTACCATTCTAACCGCAGTCTTGCCTTCAATATTAATAACTTTACAATACTGTTCAAGATAGATATCATATCTTGATTTTAACTCTTCTCTTGTAAAAATATTATACTTTGCGAATAGATTAAAGGCTTTCTCAGTAACAAAAGACTTTAAAGCATCCGGGGTATTCTTTTTATTTGGTAGCCCTCTCTTCTCTGCCTCTTTAACCCACTCTTCTGAATAGTTGTTTCCATTAAATACTATTCTCTTATGTTTTGTATAATACTCTCTTACAATATTGATTACTTCGCTCTTTTTATCTGTTGTCTTTTCCAATCTTGTTGCGATCTCATCCATTGCCTCTGCTAAAATAGTATTTAAAGCAACATTTGGACCTGCTATTGAAAATGAGGAACCTACCATTCTAAACTCAAACTTATTTCCAGTAAAGGCAAGTGGACTTGTTCTATTTCTATCTGTATTATCCTTTGGCAACTCTGGTAAAGTATCCACTCCTATTTTTAAATTGCTCTTGCCCTGATAGTTAATCTCTTTGCCAGATGCTATCTGTTCTAATAGATTTGTAAGAGCATCGCCTAAAAAGATAGAAATAATTGCCGGTGGTGCCTCATTAGCGCCCAATCTATGATCATTGCCAGCACTTGCCGCTGTTGCTCTTAATATATCAGAATGAGTATCAACTGCTTTTAATAAAGCTGCAAGGGATGCAAGAAAGACAAGATTTTCCTGTGGCGTATGACCTGGATCAAAGAGATTTATACCATCATCTGTTCCTAATGAATAGTTATTATGCTTACCAGATCCGTTCACCCCTGCAAAAGGCTTTTCATGAAGCAGGCATACTAAATTATGTCTTAAAGCAACTCTCTGCATTGTCTCCATAACCAATTGATTATGATCTGCTGCTATATTTACAAAAAAAAATATTGGTGCCATCTCATATTGTGCTGGCGCAACCTCATTATGTTTTGTCTTTGAGGTAATACCCATTTTCCATAACTCTTTATCAAGATCAATCATGAAAGATGAAATTCTATCTTTTATAGAGCCAAAATATTGATCCTCAAGTTCCTGTCCCTTTGGTGGTTTTGCTCCAAAAAGAGTCCTGCCGGTTAAAATAAGATCAAGCCTCTGTTCATAAAATGTCTTATCTATAAGAAAATATTCCTGTTCAGGCCCAACTGTTGCTTTTACACTCTTTGAAGTGGTATTGCCAAGGGCTCTTAATAATCTTAAAGCATGCTTATTAATGGCAACATTTGCTCTTAATAAAGGGGTTTTTTTATCAAGAGCCTCACCATTATATGAACAAAAAGCAGTAGGTATATAAAGAGTTTTCCCACCAGAAGAATCTTCTTTTATAAAGGCTGGTGAAGTACAATCCCATGCAGTATATCCTCTTGCCTCAAATGTTGCCCTTAAGCCGCCAGAAGGAAAAGAGGAGGCATCTGGCTCACCCTGAATAAGCTGTTTACCAGAAAATTCATATATTACAGTCCCATCGCCTACTGGATTTATAAAAGAATCATGCTTTTCTGCTGTCATACCTGTTAAAGGTTGAAACCAGTGAGTATAGTGAGTAGCCCCTTTTTCAATTGCCCAGTCCTTCATTGCATTAGCAACAACATCGGCAATCTTAGGATCAAGTGGAATACCTTCATCAATAGTCTTCTTTAATGATTTAAAGACCTCTTTTGGAAGTCTCTCTTTCATCACCTTTTCACTAAATACATTTTCACCAAAAAAATCCATTGGATTTGACATAATGTTACTCCTTCACTTTAAAAAATAAAATTTTTTACATCTATAATAAGCAATTAATATGCCAATAACTAAAACTCATCTTAATTTTTAAATATATACTTAAAAATCTTAATGTTGTCAAAAAACTTATTATATTTTTTAAAAAATATATCCCAAATAATGCAAAATTATTATATTCTATTTAAAATTAAAATTAAAATATACAAAACTTCTTTAAGGCATATAAAACAAAAATGTATTTATAACTGAAGAAATACAAAAATGTATTTTTTTTACTTATTTGTCTCTATCTTTATAAGATAATAATAAATATAGTAACTTCTTAAAACTTTTCTTATATAATTTCTTGTCTCATCAACTGGTATTAATTCATAAATTATATCCTCTGAAAAATCTTTATAACTATTATACCAACTTTTTGTTTTTCCCTGACCTGCATTATAACTTGCCAGAATAAAACCAATCTCTTTAAAATAGTGCTCTCTTAAAAACTTTAAATAAAAAGTCCCAATCCTTATATTATCTGCTGGTGATGTTAAATCATAATATTCCATTCCTAACTTAGAAGCAATAAATTTTGCTGTTTTTGGGATTATCTGCATTAACCCTATGGCATTTGCAACTGAGACAATTGTCGCACTATATCTACTCTCTTCTCTAATTACCCCATAACAGAGTGCTGGATCTATATCATTCTCTTTTGAATATTTAAAAACCAGATCCTTATAATGAAAAGGAAACATACTCTTTAATGTCTCAACATCTATCTTTTTTAAATCCTCCCCATAAAGAGAAATGGCTGCTAATATAGCATACCTGACAGCCTCATAATAGTTCTCTTTTTTTAAAAAGTACGAATGCAATTTACAATAAATATCATATCGATCCGTATCATTAAGTTCTTTATTTTCCTTTATTTGTGCGACAATTGTCGTATTATTAAATAAAAGATAATAATCAAGCTTTTTAGAAAAAATTCTACCATATTCAGAAAAATCTTCATTATTGAATTTCTTTTTTTCTTTTAATATTTTATCAGGATCAACTCCATTGTTTATCTTTAAATACCCATAAGAAATAGGATACTGTTCGAGTAGATTTTTCCATTTTTCTTTATTTTTATCAATAAGATAAAGAGCATAAAAAAGAGAGGTTCTATTGTATTCTTCCAGTCTATTAAAATCAATCTTATCAATGTTTTTCAGTAAAATATCAATCTTTTTTTGATAAATAGCACTCCTTACAGCAAGATTCAATAAAGATAAAGAACTATATTTATCCGGATAATCATTTACAAGAGATATAACATCAGAAAGCCATTTTTCATTAAAGGAGACTTCTTTATTAAGAATTATCTGCCTTATATTATAATCCATCTCATTATAAAAAGGATCGTTTTTGTATTGATTGATTTTTTTAAGAAATTCCTTACATAGAAGAGTACCATTATTATTTCCATATCTTAAATTATCAATAACATAAAAATATTCTGCATATATGCTTCTTTTATAAATATCATCTAACTCTTTAAATAAATATTTTTTACAATTTAATTTTATAGCCATCTCTCTTATATTATCAAAATCTTCATAAGAAGAGGCAGAAGATAGTGAGGATTTTAAATTATCTTTGAACTCTTTTTTATCATTGCTAAGAAAAGAGTATATTAATTTAAAAATAGGATCCTCTTTAATAGTAACAATCTTTGCAATAAAATTTTTAAAATTCTCATTATCTGTATTTTTAAATAGTAAAGAATATAGATAATTTTTTAAATAAGATTCTTCATTATTCTTAAAATATTCCTCATTTACTTCAATAATATATTCAATAATGTTTAAAAAATCTATATCTTGTGGAAAATTTAAAAAATTTTCTGGTTTTATGCCATCAATAAACCACCTTACAGTATAAAGATATTGTTCATCTATAAAATCTCCATAATTTATAAAAAGAAGTCTTAAATTCTCCCAATTTTTTTCTTTAATATAAATCTTTAATAAAGAATTAAAAGCCTCTTTTTTAAAAAGATTGTCTGTTGATATTGCCTGAATAAAAAAATAGCTACTCCATTTATCAAGACCAAAGTTATTATAATAAATTAGCCCATAAAAATAGTAATAATTTTTATCAGTTATATATTTAGCAATATCCTGAACCTTTACATCCTTTAAACTCTCTTTAAAGATCTGCCCATTTGAGTCAATTACTCTATCGTTTAATTTATCCAATGGATAATAATTATTGCACGATGCTATTATCAAAAAGAAAAATATTAAAAATAGATTCTTATACATACATACCCTTTATGAATATTAAGAATTGAATAGAAAGGAAAAACAATTTAAATATTTATGTCAACAATCCACCATTAACAGCAATTATCTGGCCAACTATGTAATCTGCTTTATCACTTACTAAAAACTCAACAGCATTTGCAACATCTTCTACACTCCCTATTCTTCTTATCGGAATAGTCTTTTTAATCTCTTCAAATTTATCCTGTAAATCCTTTGTCATCTCTGTATCAATAAAGCCTGGTGCAACAATATTTACATTAATCCCCCTTCTTGCAAGCTCAACTGCAAGAGACTTTGCCGCCCCTATGAGTCCAAATTTTGAAGCACAATAGTTAACCTGTCCCGGCATACCAGTCTGACCAGAAGTAGAACTAACAACAACTATCTTACCATACTTATTCTCAAACATTGATTTTATAACTGGCTTGGTAATATAATAAAAACTCTTTAAATTAACATCAATTACACTATCCCAATCTTCCTCTTTCATTACTGGAAAAAGAGAATCCCTTCTAATGCCAGCATTGAATACAAGAACATCAATTTTACCATTTGTTGCTATCTCTTCTTCGATTATTTTGTAAGCATTCTTAAAATCAGATATATCAAATTGCAATAGAGAACATTTTGCCCCTAAATTTTCTACTTCAAGTTTTGTCTCCATTGCTGACTCTTTATTGCTCTTATAATTTATAATAACCTCAAATCCATTTTTTGCAAGCATTATACTTATCGCTCTACCAATACCACGACTTCCACCAGTAACAAGTGCTCTTTTGCTCATAAAATTCCTCCATTTTTTAGAAAAGAAATTATTAAATTATTTATTTAAAGTCAATAGTAATTTTACAATTTTTTTCAGTGTTTCATTCTCATCTATTGGCTTAATTATATAGTCATCCACTCCAGCATCTTTAAACACCTTTAAATCCTCTGGCATTGTATAACCGGTTAGTGCCACTATTGGATTTTTAAATTTTTTCTCATTTCTTAAAATTTTTGTGCAATCAATACCATTTAAGACTGGCATTTGTATATCCATCAATATAAGATCAATCTTATTTTTTTCTACTAAATCCAGAACCTCTTTGCCATTCTTTGCCCCAAATACATTATAAGCTTTATCCTTTAACATTGCTTCCAGAAATAGATAATTTATCGCATTATCCTCTGCAATTATTATATTATACTCTTTTTCATTAATGATGGCCTTAGCCTCATCCTTTTTATTCTCTATTACTTCATAATTATACTTCTCAAATTTTAATTTTATTAAAAATGTAGTTCCCTCTTTCTCCTTACTCTCAACAATGATTTCTCCTCCCAAAAGATCAATAATCTCCTTAACTATTGTTAGTCCAAGTCCAGTCCCCTTATATTTTTTATTATAGGATGTTTCGAGTTGAATAAATTTCCCAAAAATATCATTCAATTTATCATTTGGAATACCAATTCCAGTATCCTTAACAATAAAAACAATATCGACTGTTTTTTCATCCTCTTTTATCTTTTTTACTTCAAAAGTAATTCCACCTTTTTCTGTGAATTTAACAGCATTGCTTAATAGATTAAGAAAGATCTGATTCAAACAGGAAGGATCACCAATTATATATTTAGGTAAGTCATTATCATAAATAAAATTGAGTTTTAGATTTTTACTTTCTGTTGCTATTTTAAAAGAATTAACAAGACCAAGACAGAGATTTTTTATTTTTATCACTTCATTTCTTATTACTCTTTTACCAGCCTCTATTTTAGCAAGATCAAGAATGTCGTTAACTATATTTAATAGCGTCTCACTCGATGTTTTAAGCATATCGATATACTCTTTTTGAGTATCAGAAAGATCTGTTTTTATTAACATATTTATCATACCCAATATACCGTTTAAAGGATTTCGTATTTCATGACTCATATTGGATAAAAATTGGCTCTTAATATTAGCAAGTCTTTCTGCCTCTTCCTTTGCCAATCTTAATTCCTCTTCTATCCTTTTTCTATCTGTAATGTCTTTTATAGAAATCAATAATCTTTCTACTCTACCACTCTCTATATTCTTTATGGGAATAACCGTGTTATTAATCCATCTTATTTTATTATCACTTTTAACTATTCTTAAATCTACTGAAACCTTTTCTCCATTTAGAACTCTCTTAATGCCGTTTTTATATATATCTATGTCATCTTTATAAACAATTTTTGCCCATTTTTCAAAAGAATCAATATCTTCCATCTTATAACCATACTCTACTATTAAAGCAGTAGTATACCATTCCCTTTTAAAAGATCCGTCTGGCTGAATTGTGAGAAGACTTGCGGCATCGGATGTTATTTCTGATAATAATTTATAAAGTCTTTTACTCTCCTCTAACTCCTTTTGTATCTTTAAATTTTTCTCTATCTCATTTCTTAATTCAAAAGTTCTTGCATTTACAATATTTTTTAAACTGAAATTCCAGAACATCATTAAAAATAAAATTATAAAAAATAGAACAATACTACCTAAAAAAATGCCAGAAAACAATAAAAAATATTTTAAATTAAATTCAACCTTATTTTTCCCAAACCACTTTTCCTCTATTTCATTATATTCTTTTTTTGATATTTGAGCAAAACCATATTCTATTAAATTTAATAGATCTTTATTACCTTTTAAGACTGCTCTATGAAACTCTCCAGTATATAAAGGGGGGCTATCCTTAAACTCATTCTGAATTCCATATTTATACATAAAATAATAGACAGGTGATTCATCTACAACAAATATCACAACATCTCTATTTTTTGCTGCCTTTATTATATCTTCATAAGACTTATACTCAATAAGATTAGTAATAGAATAACTTTTTAATACATCAATACATGCATCCCCTTCCTTTACAGCAACATTAAAACCTTTAAGAGAAGGAGCATCAATTATGCCAGAGATATTTTTATGATAAAAAATCGGAACTCTTATTTTTGCATAAGGCTTTGAATAATCATATATTTTAAGTCTCTCCTCTGTTTTAAAAATAGTATCAATAACATCAAATTTTCCCTGTTTCATAAGATTCTGTGCCTCTATCCAGTCTGTAGCAACAATGTTTACTTTTATACCGGTCTTTTTCTCCCAGAGATGCCATTGATCTATTAAAATCCCTTTTAAGTTATTATTCTCATCAAGAAAAATATAAGGGGGATAGTTATTATCCATTATAACATTAATTTCTTTTTTATCTAAATTAGGTCTATCTATTGAAGGTTCTTTATTTTTACAGCAAAGAGAAAAAATTAAGATAAAAAAAATAGTAAATGTTTTAATAAAATTTTTTCTAAAAAACATTTTATTGAATATCTCTTGTTAAATAATCATTTATTTTTTTTAAAGCCTCTTTATTTGTATCCCACTTTAAATATTTTAAAGCATCTTCATAAGAAACCCAAACAATTTCTGAATGTTCTCTTTTTGAAAAATTTACATTCATACTATCTACCTCAAAGGCAAATACATACTCTGTAATCTCTTTATCCCCATTTTTAAAAGAAAATTTATACTTAACATCATACATTTTTTTTACTTTTAAAAAACCAGTCTCTTCCATTACCTCTCTTCTTGCTGCATATAAAATATCTTCCCCTTCTTCTACTCCACCTGTTACAGGTTGCCAGAATCCCCCTCTCTCTTCTGTTCTTTTGAGCAAGAGATATTTTATACCATCTTTGTCTCTATAAAACAAAATAACATCTACCTGAATAGGAAGTTTTGCCATGCCATTACACCTTAAAAGTAAAACTTTTTATTTAAAATATTATATCTAATAAAATCTTTTTTGTCAAAAGAAAAAAATAATTAATTAGATGTAACAATCTATTTTTTCAATAAGAGGGGTAAATAAAGAGACCTAATTTATACAGATAGGACAATTGTCGCACATATTACATTTACAGAATATATTTATGAAATAACTATAATTTCATTTAATTATTATGATTGGTTATCTCATTTTTAATTGATAAAATCTACCTTACCCCATTTAATAAATCAAGGACATTATTTATAGTCCCATCTTTTTCAAATTCTACTTTAATATTTCTTGGAGCAGTTATCTCCCAGTCATTAAAAGAAAAAAATGTAATTTTAACTTCACTATTCTCCAATTCCTCTATTTGCCACATTCCATAAACATTTTTTATTCTATGATTCTTTTTATTAAAATTAAACTCAGTATTGGTAGTATCTGGATACCAGTATAACTTAAAAATCTTCCTATCATTAACTATTTCCTCCTGAATACAACACTCAACCAGATACTCTCTATTTTTATAAGGAAAAAAGTTAAGAAGAGAATAGACAATAAATCTCCTCTCCCCTATAACTCTTATAGGTTTGAAAATTATTGTTTTTGGGAAAAATTTATTATAATTATCAAAGTCAGATAGAATTTTCACAATTTTATCAAAAGAAATATTCTTTACAACTGTCTGAGCCTTATAATAGTTTACCTGCGTATCAGGATCTATAGCAATATAAAGTGATATACCTTTTTTCTCCTTTTCAAAATGCCAATTTATATTATAAAACATACTGGTTGAATAAAGAAAATAATTCAATAATAATAAAAGAATTATATGTATATATCTCATCTTTGCTTAATATATACTAAAAAATCTAAATTGTCAAAAAAAATAACATTTTTAAAAAATAAAATTGCTTTTCTTTCTGTTTGCGCACTAATTTATTTTTAGGCAATTAAAAAAATACATTTATCCTCATGTTAACTTTGTTTGAGAAAAAGTTATAATAGATCTATTCATTTCTAAATAAAATTATGGTCAATAATAGGTTTCAAAACCTATTACTTGATAGCAATTATTATAGATCGCCTTATAGAAGGGCATGGTATTGCCTTCAAAGTGCGACAATTCTTTATTCTTTTTCCACCTCTTTATCTTTGTTATTTTCAACCATAACCTCAATGTCACAAGACTACATTTCTTCTCCACACCTAAAAGCCCCATTTTCTCATATTCTTCCAAAAAAAGTGCGACAATTCTCCTCAAGAGGACTGCCATGCTGAAAAAATTAAGATCCGCATGAATCTTTTTTAAGAATCTATAATCCTCTTTTGAGAGATATACCCTAATTTTATCAGTAGCATCAATTCTTTCATAAGTATTTCCATCCTCAACACCAAAGCAGTATATCTTTTTTATCCTGTTACAAAACAATTGAAGAATATACACAACAAGTTTTGATAAAGATAAATTTAATTTTTCTGCTAATTTTACAAGCCTTTTTTTCATTTCTGATTTTACTACAAAGTGAAACTCATGTTCAGCATTGTAGTTTTCTAAAATTTTATTAATATCCATAAAAAATCCTCCTTACTCCTTAAGTTTATAAAAAAATATTTCTATATATTAATCACAAAATTTTTAAGAAAATCCTTTACAAAATTTAAGAAAAAAATAAAAAAAATTGCCTCAAAATAAAATCGCCTTCCTTTCTGTTTACTCTATTAAGTTTTGACAAATATTAAAATTTTTAGTATAAGATTTTAAAAATGAAATTCTTATTCTTCAACACAAAAAAGGGAAATAGATGGCTAAAAAATATTTAATTGAAGGTGGATATCCATTAAAAGGAAAGATTAAACCAAATGGCAATAAAAACGCTGCCTTACCAATAATAGCAGCAACTCTTCTGACTGATGAAGAAGTCATATTAAGAAACATACCTGATATAGAAGATGTTGCAGTAATGCTTACGATTTTAAAGGAAATAGGATCCACTGTTGAACGTCTTGATACAAATTCATACAAAATAAAAACAAATATTTCAAAGACAACAATAAATCAGGAACTTGGTAAAAAAATAAGAACATCCATTCTCTTTGCAGGTCCTTTACTTGCAAGATCTGGTAAGGTAGAATTACCACCTCCGGGTGGAGATGTAATAGGAAGAAGAAGACTAGATACGCATTTTCTTGCTTTATCAGAATTAGGAAGTAGAATTGAAATAGGAGCTAATTTTAAATTGAGTGCCAATAGACTTGTTGGTAAAGAAATTTTTCTGGACGAAGCATCTGTTACAGGGACCGAAAATGCAATAATGGCAAGTGTTCTTGCGGAAGGCGAAACAGTGATCATAAATGCAGCCAGTGAGCCACATGTTCAGGATCTATGTAGATGCTTAAACTCTATGGGGGCAAAAATAGAGGGGATTGGTTCAAATATTCTAAAAATAACTGGTGTAAAAAAATTACATGGAACTGAATTTAAAATAGGGACAGACTATATGGAGGTCGGCTCTCTTATAGGACTTGCAGCTGTAACAAGAGGAGAAATAGAGATTACTGATGCTGATCCTCAAAATATGAGAATGGCTCGACTGGTGTTTGGAAAATTAGGGATAACATGGGAGACTGATGGAAGATCAATATTTGTTCCATCTCATCAAGAATTAAGAGTTCAATCAGATATTGGTGGAATGATCCCAAAAATCGATGATTCTCCATGGCCTGGCTTCCCACCAGATTTAATAAGTATCATTGTTGTGACTGCAACACAGATTGATGGAACTGTGCTTGTCTTTGAAAAGATGTTTGAGTCAAGACTATTCTTTGTTGATAAATTAGTCTCAATGGGGGCTCGTATAATACTCTGTGATCCTCATAGAGCCGTAATAACAGGACCCACAAGATTAAAGGGACTTGAGTTAACAAGCCCAGATATAAGGGCTGGTATGGCACTGGTAATTGCTGCACTATGTGCTGAGGGGACAAGTATTATTCAAAATGTGATTCAGATAGAGAGAGGATATGAGAAATTACCAGAAAGATTGAGCAACCTTGGGGCAAAAATTAAAGTAATTGAATAATTTTTTTTTGCTTTTTTAAAATAATGCGTTATAATAATAAGGGGGATATCCCTCTTATTTATTTTTTAAAGAAGGTATAAAATGAAAAAAAATATTTTTTTAATATCATGTGTTATAAGTATTATTATTTTAATTTTATCTAACTGTCCAGTAGAACAACCATCAACAACTACCACTTATCAAAAAATAAATAGGTCAAATAGTTTTTCTGGAACATCCCCAGAGATATTTCATATAAATACCAATACATACACAGAATTGAGTTATACACTTTCTAATCTAAATAATAACGATGTCTATTATATATTTACAAATATAAGTACCTCCTCTGATAAAAAAAACCCGGTTGTCTATAAAAATAATAACCAGATAGAAGAGAATAAATCATTTTCTATATCGAAAAATAGAAATATAGTTTCTAACTCTTATATTAAAGATAAAGAGATAGTAAAAGAATTTAATAGTAATCCAGAAGATTTTCTTAATAAACATAAATCAAATTCACCTATTATTGAAAAAAGGAGTAATATTCTTCCACCCCACCCTAGAAAGGCAACTGTTGGGGAACAAAAGACATTTTTTAACTTAAATTATAATGGTGGGTGGAGTATTGAATATATACCATCAACATGTAGATTCAGTCAAAATATTAAAGGAAAAAATCTTAATATATATGTAGCTGATGATTGCTGGTATATTGGTGGAACAAAGACATATAAGGTAAATGACACTATGGTAGCAGCAATGGCAGATAAATTTTTGAAAGCAGATACAACAAACGACATTTATACATTAATTAGTGGGATATATGGCTCTCATTGGGGCTTACATAACTATCCAGGGTTTATCCCTTCTTCAGAAGAGGATAATATTACTATATTGTTATATGACATTGATAATGACAATGGCAATACTACTGGCGGAGTGGTACTTGGATATTTCTGGGCAAAGGATAACTATCTTAATTCAGAATTAAAAAAATATACTGGTTTAACAGAGGGTGGATCTAATGAATGCACAATGTTTTATATAGATGCCTGTCTTTTTGCCAAAGGGGATGGGTTATGGGATATTACAGACAACTATCCAATGCAAATGATTTCTACTCTTGCTCATGAATTGCAACATATGATCCATTTTTATCAAAAGGTGATAAAGAATAATTTATCAAAATCATCTGATGTCTGGCTTGATGAAATGTGTTCATTGATGGCAGAAGACTTTGCATCAGAAAAGATTGGCTTTAATGGTCCACGAGGAATAGACTATAATGACGGTACTGCTGGTAGTCCAAGTAATTCTAATGGTAGATTGCCTCTCTATAATAATAATAATGATGATTCTGTAATAGTATGGTTAGATGGCGATGATGTTTTAAGAAGCTATTCGATTGTATACTCATTTGGAGCTTATCTTGCAAGAAATTTTGGTGGGGTTAAGTTATTTAAAAATATTGTTCAAAATCCTTATATAAATTATCTTGCTATAAATAGTGCTTTCAGTAGTCTCGGATATTCTGAAACTTTTAGTAGTTGCTTACAAAAATGGGGGGCAGCAGTCATTTGTTCTGATCAACTTACAATGTCAACTGGCTATTCTTATAATAAAGGCACATGGTTTACAAGTACAAGCGATAACACAATTGATTATAACATTGGCTCAATTAATATGTTTAATTATGATCCAACGCCTCTTATTTATGAAAACTATCAGGAAGTAGGATATTCCTATTATTCTTCACTAAAAAAATCTTCAAATAGATACTATAAAAGGGCAAGTGGTTTTTCTGGCACATTAAAAGATTTGATAAGACTTGAAGACACTGTTAGACTTACTGTTGTTGTTAAATAAAATTTGATTTTTTAATCTTAATATTATCAAGAAAGTCATAAAAAATAGATGGCTTTAACTCTATCCCAATATTAAAATAGAGAGAAAAGAGGATAATGTCATCTATTGTTAAAGAATAGTTATAACGATTGTTATATAAATCTCTTATTGTAATATCTCCAAAATATTTATTCATTCTATATTCTCTTATAACAATATGCTCTATTTTAAATCTCTTTTTATTAATTAAAGTAAAATAAAGATTGTCTTTCAAATCCTTTATCTCATTTGTTTTCAAAAATTCTACTATACTTCTAACAGTTGCTATTTCAATAGGGAACTGAAATTTCTTTTTTTCTCTATTTTCAAATACTACGATTGGGCTTGAATCTTCTTTAAATTTAATACCGTTAAAAGTAAGTTTCATTATTTATACCTTATGCTTTATTAACTTCATAGTATATTTTAGACCATTTTTTAAAAAAAATCAATATTATCTAAAAGAAATTTTATTTTTTAATAAAATTATAAATTTTACAAAGAAAGTATTGTACAGAAAATGACTATAATTTATTGATAAAATAGAATAATAAAGTAAAAAAACATAAAAGTTGAATATCTATATTATTTTTATTAATTTTTAAATTTTAATCAAGAAAATCCGTAAAAAATTTGACTTTTTGAAGAAATGTTCCTATAATTAATATAGATAATAACAAAAGTCAAAAAATACAATCAAAAAGTATATTGAAAAAATATAATAAATAGGGGTGTAGATATGTCTTTCTCAAAAAAATTATTTATTTTTATTATCTTTATCTATCTTTTAGAATTAATAAATTATAGTCAGGATGCAATTACTGGTGGTAATAGTTCTAAAAAAGGAGGCGGAACTACTGGCACCACAACAACTACTAGTTTACTTAAAGTTTCTGATCCTGAATTCTTGCCAGATGGGGGGATTTTTGATTCTCCAATCACTGTTACGATTAATTCAAAAACAGAAGGGGCAACTATTCGTTATACAACAAATGGAAGTGATCCAACAGAAAACTCTTCTTTGTATTCATATCCTATTCCTGTTAACAATGGGATGACTATAAAGGCAAGAGCATATAAAACTGGTTTTACACCTTCTAATGTAATAACAAGAAGTTTTACAATTAAAGAGACATGTGCCTCTCCAACTTTTTCTTTAACAGAAGGAGTCTATTATACAGAGATAACAGTAAGTTTATCAACACTTACTTCTTCCGCAAAAATATATTATACTCTTGATGGTTCGGAGCCATCCACTTCGTCTTTGTTATATGATTCACCAATCAATATAACAAAAACTACTACAATTAAGGCAATTACTATTAAAGAGGGGTACAATGATTCTTCTGTTTCTACAATAACATATACTTTAAAAGTAAAGAGTCCTTTCTCTTTATTACCAGAAGGGCTTTATAAGAATGAACAGGATGTAACATTGGATTGCGAGACAGAAGGGGCAACAATATATTATACTACAGATGATACAACACCAGATATTAATTCTAATATTTATACCACTCCTATTCATCTTGATACCAATACCACCAATCTAATAAAGGCAATAGCAGTTAAAGATAACTGGGAAAATTCAGATATTTTAACTCTCTCTTATGTAATAACAGGTAAGGTAACTTCTCCACAATTTTTACCACCAGAAGGAACTTATATAACACCACAAGAAGTGGTAATAAGCTGTCTTACACCTGATTCTATTATTAGGTATACTACAAACGGTAGTGAACCAGATGAAACTTCAACAGAATATACAGGACCAATATCCGTTTCTTCTTCAATGACAATTAAGGCTAAGGCATTTAAGACAAACTGGGATGATTCTGATACTACAACGGCAACATATATAATCACTGGCACATGTGCAGCTCCTACTTTTGAACCTGAATCTGGGATTTATAATGAAATTCAAAATGTCTCAATTAATGTTAGTTCTCCATCTGGAGTAACTATTTATTATACACTGGATGGGACTGATCCCGTGCCGGGTAGTTCGTTAATTTATACTACACCCATAACAATAAATAGAAATACTACTATAAAGGCAATTGCTACAAAAGATGGATGGGCTAATTCTATAATTTCTCAAGCTAATTTTGTTTTAAAACCAAAAGATCCTAACTTTAATTTAGACAGTGGAATTTTTACAACACCGCAGGATATAGTTTTATCTACTGAAACAACTGGAGCAGAAATTAGATATACAACCGATGATTCTACTCCGGATTATTCCTCTCCTCTTTATACTTCACCGATACACATTGATTATGACACAACTCTGACAATTAAAGCAATTGCTATAAAAGAAAACTGGTCAGATTCAAATGTGATTACAAAAACTTATATTGTAACTGGTAAAGTTGCAACTCCTACTTTTAGCCATACTGAAGGAGAATATCCTGAAAGCATTGATGTAACAATAAGTACATCTACATCAGGGGCAACGATTAGATATACAACTGATGGTAGTGAGCCAACTATTAGTTCGCCAGTATATTCAGGTCCTATAAATATTCCACTCTTTACCACTATGACAATTAAGGCTAAGGCATTTAAGACAAACTGGGATGATTCTAATACCAATAGTGCGACATATGTTGTTAATGGACCTGTTGCAACTCCTACTATTTTGCCAGCATCTGGAACTTATGATCAGACCACTATGATATCTATGTCAACAACGACTACTGGTGCTACTATTCGTTATACAGTTGATGGTTCAGAACCAACTTCTTCTTCCACTCTCTACACATCCCCATTTGAATTAACAACATCCTGCACAATAAAAGCAAGGGCTTTTAAAACAAATTGGACGGATTCCAATGTTGCCTCTAATGATTATATTTTATATCGATATTATCTGTATGTGCCAAATAATGGTAGTAATAATATCAGTATGTTTAGAATTAATGATGATGGAACACTTACCAATATTGGTACAAAATCTGGTCTTGCTGGGAATGGACCAAGGAGTATTGCTGTTCATCCGAGTGGTAACTATATATTTGTAACAGAGAATACAGGTAATAAAGTAGAATCATTTAGCGTAGAAAAGGATGGGAATCTAACAAGTTTAGGCTCTCAAGATATTACGGGAGCATGGGGTGTTACTGTTAATCCAAACGGTAATTATTTATATGTTGGGAGTAATAGTGGAAATAGCATCAATACACTTTCAATAACCAATGGAGTTCTAGGTGCTCCAGTTTCAACTGGGTCAGTGAATACAGGACCAAGGGATTTTGAGTTTGCAAATGCTCAAGCAAATAAGTTTATTTATATTCCTTGCTTTGGAAATAATAAAATATCAATTATGAATGTTTCTGCTGATGGATCAAGTGTTACATTCAATAATACTTTAAATCCAGGGTTTAATCAACCTTCATTTGTTAAGACTCATAAAAATCTAAATTATATCTTTGCTTCAATGACAAGTGGAAACAGAGTTAGATCATACTCTTATGATAATACTGGTGCAACAACAGGGATTTCAAATCGTATTGTAAATAATGCATCAATTTCTGATATTTACTATGGGACAACACATTATATCTATATAGCAAGACCAGCAAATAATGCAATTCACTATGCAAGTACAAACCAAACAACTGGAGCATTAACACTAATAAGTTCAGTAAACACTAATGGAACACAACCCCCTTATGCCGTTGCTGTTCATCCTGCAACATGGGCAAACTATCTTTATGTTACAGTAAAAGGGACGAGTAATAATGTTCAATTATTCAAGATTGATACTGGTACTGGTGCATTAACATGGGATAGTAACTATGCTACTGGAACAGCACCAGAGAAATTGGCAATTGTTAAGAGAGAGCAATAGATATAAAAAAGAGAGGCTATCGGAAGATAGCCTTTTTTGTTTTTTAAAAGATTTAAAAATATAATAATAACTTTTTTCTAAAAAAAGAGTGAATTTTTTTATTCTTTTTTAACAGATAGTTTTTCAACTATCTTATCTATAATTTTCTGAAATTCTTTACCTCCATCTGTTTTTGCATAGTTATATATATATGGCTTACCATCATCAGTAGAATGTACAATATTTGGATCAATTGGGATATGCCCAAGAATATCTATATTAAAATCTTTACTTGTCTTCATAACACCGCCACTTTTAAATATATCAAACCTCTCGCCACATTTAGGACATATAAAACCAGACATATTTTCTATGATGCCCAGTATAGGCACAGATAATTTTTCACAAAATTTAATAGATTTTCTAACATCTAATAAAGATACTTCCTGAGGGGTTGAAACTATAACAGATCCAGAAATATTTTGATTACCTATTAACTGAATAACACTTAAAGGCTCATCGCCAGTCCCTGGTGGGCAATCTATAATAAGATAATCAAGATCTGGCCAGTGAATCTCGGACAGAAATTGTTTTATGGCTCCAATTTTTGCAGGACCTCGCCAGATAATAGGCTCATCACTATTCTCAAGCATACTTGCAATTGTTAGAACAAAAAGATTATGAACAGCCTCTATTGGTGTGACAAGACCATTTTCATTCTCATAAAGTCTTTCCCCTTCAATCCCTGTCATCCTTGCAATAGATGGACCATGAATATCCACATCGAGTAGCCCTACTCTAAATCCCTGCAAAACAAGGCCGTATGCCAGATTTACACTAACTGTGCTTTTACCAACGCCACCTTTACCACTCATAACTATAATTTTGTTTTTTATTCTTGCCATATTTTGTTGTAACATCCAGTCTGTTTCATTTTGCATAAAAATCTCCTATGATAAATTATTTATAAATTAAACTAATTAAAATATCTTTTATTTGATTTCATTTTGATTTATACTTTGATTTAGTTCTATGTTATTTATTTTTAAAATTTTATTATTCAATAAAGCATCTACTATTTTGTATCTTCCAGATTCTAAAAGCCGTTGAATAGTTCCTCTTGAAATATTCATTCTCCCAGCAGCACCAATTTGACTTAATTTATCATAATCACATAACCTAATTGCCTCAAATTCATCAAGGGATATTTCGATTACTTCAAGTTGATTAAAAGGAATTCCCGCTGGTTTAAAAATCTTTTCAGAATCTAAAAATCTACAACATCTTTTCTTTTTACATCTTGGCATTTATAATTCCTTAATAACTGTGCATATGCACATATATAGCAATAAAAGATAATTTGGTCAACTATTTTTTTATTGAAATTCATAAAAATTCTATCTTGTGAATTGAGAAATCAAAATTATAATGAATTTTAAGAGTATGAGGAAATGGATTGCAAGACAATTGTCCTATCCTTACTTTCAACTCATTTTTTATTACCTCGTAATTACTTTTTTTCAATCTATCATCAATTTTAGTTATTATCTCATTTACCCTCTCTTTTATTTTTGTCTCATTATCATTTGTCTCTTCAAGCCACTCAAAATAAATATCAAGCATAAATCTAACAAGAATCGCAATGCTATAAAAATTAAGATTACTATGAACAAGCTTTAATTCTCTATAAATTTCTTTAGGCATATACAAATGAATTTTTTTTACAGCATCTATTCTTTGATATTTGCAATCATTCTCCTCTGAAAAATAGTGTATCTCCTTTATTACTGGCAACATTAACTCTATAATCTCATTTATTGCCCTGTTGTAACTAATTTTTCTCTTTTTACAATAAGAGAGAATATTTTTTTCAAGTTTGTTGTCAATCATAAAATTAAATTCTTTTTTCATATTTTCCTCCTCACTTATTAATCACAAAAAAAGTGAAAAAATCCTTTACAAAAATTAAAATTTTTTTTCATTTTTTTTGGCACTTTTTTAAAATCGCTTAAAATAAAGTTATTCCAGTATTCTTACTGAAATTATTTCAAGCATTCTTGTTAGGAAAAATAAGAAGTAATATTATTTTAATCATTTTCAGCGATTATGAATTTTTGTCTTTTTTTTCAAAAAAATAGGACAATTCTCCTAATAAAATCTAAAAATATCTTTTAAAGCATAATTATTTTTATAGACAAATATAAATATTTATTGTATTCTATTCTATAATAAAATACAATTTTTCTAAACGAGGTAAAAAATAATGTTTGAAGATTGGTATTTAAATGATTTAATAAATAAAACAATAAGAGATATATGGAAATTAACAGATTATTATCTATTAAAATTAATCGATGATATTCTTGTTAAAACAGATATAAAAAATATATTGAATGATTTTACTACATTAGAAAATATTATAGCAAACAAAGGATATGAAGATAAGGTTAAAAATGCTTTAAAATGGATATTGGATAGGCTATCTTTAGATGGTTATATTGAAATTAAAGAAGAAAACAGTGATTTTTTATATAAATGGGGAAATAAAAAAATAGATTATAATTTAGAAGAGATAAGAAAAAAAGCTTTTAACGAGGCACCTGACAGTATAGCTGCATTTAATATGCTTCAATTGATGGCAGATAATTATCCAGATTTTCTTTCTTCTAAAAAGAGTGGAGTTGATATAATTTTTTCCCCAGAAAATATAAATATTACTAATGAGTATTATAGTAATAATCTTTTTTATAATGTTCATAATATAGCTGGCGCCAAGATATTAAATTGGGATATTTCACAGAGAGAAAATCCAACAATAATAGAAATTGGTGGTGGAATGGGTGGTGGCACAAAGCAATTCTTAATTCAAAGACTGCAAGAAAAATTACCATTAAATAATTTTAAATATATATTTACAGATATCGCAAACAAAATGTTAAGAACTACTAAAAAAGATCTATTGACAATCACAGAAGATCTTAACGCCTTTGATTTTAGAAAACTTGATTTTAATATGGATTTAACTAGTCAAGGTTATGAGCCAGAAAGTGCTGATGTTGTATGGGGTGTAAATGCAATACATGTTGCTTATGATTTAAGATTTTCATTAAATGAAATTTTAAAAACTTTGAAAAAAGGTGGCTCTTTTATTATAGTAGAAACAGTTAGACCAGTCGGTAATAAAATGATTCAGCAAGAATTTATCCTTAATACGCTGTCTGATTATTGGAATGTAAAATTAGATAAAGATATAAGACCAAGGCATGGTTTTATGGAATGGCGAGATTGGGTTAATGCTTTAAATAATGCTGGATTTAAAGATGTAAAAACAATCCCAGATATGTCAATATTAGAGCAGAAATATGATAATTGTTATGTAGCGGTGATAAGAGGGATAAAAGAATAGGACAATTGTCCTATTTCTTATTTACAAAAATTATTTCAACAAATATATTTAAATATCCACTATGTAATATATAAATAATTAAGCCCGATTTAAGTTGTCTTTCTTCCTAAAATAGAAAATAAAATTTATCTTTTTTACTCATAAGCATGAATTTTTCTATTGATTTTTTCAAAAAAAGGGATATAATTAATTATAAAGAGATTTTAAAAAGAGTTTTTTATGTTAAATAATATAAGAGTCGAGAATAAAGAGTATATACCTAAAACGAATGAATATTATAATATAATATTCGAGAATATCAAAGATATAATTAAAAATGGTTTCTCTATAGTTAATCTCTCTTTTCTTAACGAAGATTTTATCAATAAAATTGATCACTATCTTAATAGTAATTGTAATATAATAAATTTTTGTAACAATTATAAAGATTTTTTAAAACTAAATCTAATATTTTTTAGTAATAAAAACATTCTTTTTAATATGACAGATCTTAAAAATAACTACCTAAAAAATAATAGTATTGACCTTTTATTAGGTCAGAATGTAATTAACAATAAGAAAAATCTATATGAAATTGAGAGAATATTAAAACCAGATGGTAAATTTATATTTCTGGAACTTGTATCAGTAGAAGCATTGCCATATAATTTTAAAAGATTTATTAGTAATAGCAATAGCATGTTGAGTAACATAATTTTTGATATAGACTCAAAAATGAAAATAAAATATAACTATGAAGTGAAGCCATTATGTAATGGTAACTTCTACTTTGGTGAAAATGAGATTAAAAAATTGCAGGATTTTTGTGATCTTCATGGCTTTAATATAAAAAAAAGAAATGATATCTTATCAAAAATCTTTCTTGTAATGATAAAAGGTTCTATAAAAAAGAAATAAATATAACAAATCAATCCCCCGATAATCTTTTTATGGAAATAAAAGAGATTGTGATTGGTATTATTAATTCAAAAAATAGAGTAGATTTTATAAAAAAATTCTTAAGAAAAAATAAAATAGAATTCAGAGAATTGTCCTATGATGCAGGTTGCAATATAGAAGTAAAAATTAATGGCACTAATGATGGTGAAATAATATTTCTTGCCCATTATGATATATCTATGGGCACTGATGAAGGAGCAAATGATAATACCTCATCAGTTGCAGTTTTACTTTCTCTTCTTTTATATTTAAAAGATAAGTCACCTTTTTATACAATAAAAATTGTTTTTAATGATAAAGAAGAATTTGTTGGCGGGTTATTAAGTGGAAGTATAGTAAATGGTAATATGACAAAAATTATAGACAAAATAGGCTCTTTTGATTATATTAAAAATCATTGCAGCAAAGGGAAAAATAAAGGCATCTTTATTCTTGAACTCTCTGGTATAGGTGATGCTGTTCTGATAGCAAAAAAATCTGGAAAAATAGATTGTAGTCAGCGTCTTATAGATTTTGCAACCAAGGTAGCAAAGAATAATAATTTTAAATATATACATCTTCCAGTCCCATATACTGATATGGTCTCTGTTCATACATTCCACTATGAAGGCGTGGTATTGACAATTGTCCCATATTATGAAGCACTAAATTATGCTAACAATAAAGATACTTACCCTTCTATATGGAATAATATTCATTCTAATAAAGATAATATATTCACAATTCAAGAAAAATCATTGAATTTAATGTTAAATTTTGTTATAAATCTAATTGAGAATCTAAGTTTACTCAATTAAAACAAGGGAAAAAATTTGGTTGATAAATATCAAAGAGAGATAAATACAATTAGAATTTCTGTAACAGATAGATGTAATTTACGATGCTTTTATTGTTATGAGGAGTATCAATATCTTAAAAAAGAAGATTTACTATCTTTTGAAGAGATTGTCTCTATTATTAAAGAATGTGTTAAACTCGGAATAAAAAGAGTCAAACTTACTGGCGGAGAGCCGTTAATAAGAAAGGACATTGATATACTCATAAAGATGATTTCAGAAATTAAAGGAATAGAGGATATTTCTATTACTACAAATGGCGTTTTATTAAATGATATGGCTTTCAAACTAAAAAAGGCAAATCTCTCTCGAATAAATGTATCTCTTGATACACTCAATCCGCAAAAATATAAAGAAATAACAAAGATTGGAGAATTTGATATTGTTATTAAGGGATTAATGAAGGCAAAAGAGCTTTTTTTTAAAAAAATCAAGATAAATACTGTTCTTTTAAAAAATATTAATGAAAATGAAATTCAAGATATAAAAAAATTTGCCAGTGATAATGATTTTGACTTTCAACTCATAAATCAGATGAATCTTAAAAAAGATAAAAACTTTTCTGAAAATATAGAAACAAATAAACCTCTCTCCTGTAAGTTCTGTAATAGAATAAGGCTTACTTCAAATGGGATGCTACTGCCATGTCTTTTTTCTGAAAAAAGTATTAATATAAGAGAATATTCTGATTACAAGATAGCACTTAAAGAGTGCATTAATTTAAAACCAGAGAAAGGTGAAAAGAATAACAAATTAAGTATGATTCAGATAGGAGGATAAAAATGGATTTTACTCATCTTGATAAAGAGGGAAATGTAAAAATGGTGGATATTACAAAAAAGGAGATCTCAAAAAGAATTGCAATAGCAAAAGGGATAATTAAATTACAAAAAGAGACGATTGAGAAGATAGTAAATGGCAATATTAAAAAAGGAAATGTCCTCACAACAGCAAAAATTGCTGGAATTATGGCTGCAAAAAATAGTTTTAATATTATTCCATTATGTCATCAAATACAACTTACTGGCATAGATATAAACTTTAACATTCTTGAAGAGGAGATAGAGATAGAGAGTGTTATCACAGCAATAGATAAAACTGGTGCCGAAATGGAGGCTTTAACATCTGTTTCTGTTGCGGCTCTTACCATTTATGACATGTGCAAGGCAATTGATAAGAATATGGTTATTAAGGAGATAAAATTATGCCACAAGTCAAAGCAATCTGTTTAAGTGACAAAAAAGGGATAAAAATAGAGGTTGATTCTGCTATCTTTATAGAAAATTTTGGTATTAAGAATGATTTTCACGCAAAAAAAGACTCTTTAAGGCAGGTAAGCATCCTTAATTATGAGATATTTCATAAAAAAAAAGATGAACTTTTAAAAAACAATATTCAAATACAATATGGTGCATTTGGAGAAAATCTTATTATAGATGATTTTGATTTTAACTCAATAAAAATAGGAACAAGATTTGTATTTGAGTCTAAAGTAGAATTAGAGGTAACAATAATTGGAAAGGATTGTATATCACCATGTATAATCCAAAAAAAGACTGGCAATTGTATTATGCCAGAATATGGGATATTCTGTAGGGTGATAAAAGGGGGAGTATTAAAAAATGGAGATAGCTGTTATTACTGTTAGTGATAGAAGTTACAATGGCATAAGAGAGGATAAAACAGGACCTATTCTTATAGAATATCTTGAATCAAAAGGTAATAAAGTCTTTTATGAACTTGTGCCAGATGATATAAAACTAATAAAAAAAGTGTTAACAAAATTCATAAAAAAATCCATTCCTCTTATTCTTACAAATGGTGGGACTGGATTTGCTAAAAGAGATGTAACACCAGAGGCAACAAAAAAAGTAATAAAAAAAGAAGCCCCCGGGATTATGGAATATATAAGAATGGAAAATTCAAAAAATAGCATCAATTCATACCTATCAAGGGGGATATGTGGCATAAAAAACAAGACAATAATCCTTAATCTTCCCGGTTCTCCTCAGGGTGCTTTACAATGTTATAAAATAGTAGAACAATTAATTGAACACGGAATAAATTTGATAAATGAGAATATAAAAGATTGTCAGACTAAAAATTAATAAGTTTTGGGTAAGATGAAATATTCGATCAATGACTTAATAAATAAGATGCCACAAGATTTGTTAAAATCTCTTAGGGATTTTTTTTCTCCAGCAGATTATAATAAGATCATTAATTCATTCAGGATAAAAAGAAAAAGCTCAATAAGAGTAAACACTCTAAAAACAGATAAAAGTTATGTAATGAAGCTCCTTCAAAAGGATGGTTTTAAATTCAGGGATATCCCCCTTATAAAAGATGCTTTTGTTTTTAATGAAAATTTAGACAATATACTATTAAACCACAACCTAACAAAGAATGGATATATATATTTGCAAAATCTGTCGAGTATGTTACCTGTTTTAATATTAAAACCAGAGGAGAATGAAAATATACTTGATATGGCAAGTGCCCCTGGAAGTAAAACTACATACATTGCAGCCCTTATGAATAACAGAGGCAATATAGATGCTATTGAGCCAGACTATATAAGAATGGAGAGATTAAAACATAACGCAAAAATTTTAGGAGCAAACATCATAAATTTTTATCAAACAAGAGGTGAAAATTTCTTAAAAGATATAAAGAATATCTATGATAGAGTTCTTGTGGATGCTCCCTGTTCCGGTGAGGGTGGCATTACTATTTATGACCAAAAGAGTTATCAAAACTGGAAAAAGAATAGCATCCAGAAATTTAATTCATTACAAAAGAAATTATTATTGAATGGGATAAGACTCTGTAAGAAGAATGGGACAATTGTCTATTCTACCTGTACCTTAAATATTTACGAAAATGAAATGGTTGTGGATGAAATTTTAAAAAAAGAGAGAGTTATAATAGAAGAGATTGAAGATAAATTTAAAGATATAGAGGGATATAGAAAACCATTTCTCTCTTATGAAAACAATATCTTTGATAAATCAATAGCAAGATGTTTAAGAATTATTCCCACTGATCAATACGAAGGTTTTTTTATATGCAAATTAAGAAAGATATAAGAAAATAAGATATTTTTTTTCTTTTAACAAAAAATAAATTCTTTTTTGACTTTCTAATAAAAATTTGTTATGCTTTTTGTATAAATCTATATCAAAGGGGGATAATATGAAATTAAATGAGGTGGAAATTTTTAAGAAGATTATTCTTTTTGCCTTGGAACAATCGCTTTTATATATAGAAACGAAAAAAGAGGAGTATGAAAAAAATGAAGAGATAAAAGAAAAAAGTGAGCATGTTTATAAAGAAAATCTTACTGTTTTGGAAGAAGAAATTCTTTATTTAGAAAGAACAATTGATTTAGTTAAAGAGTTTAATATTCAAGATGCAAAAACAGTGGAGGAATTTAAAGAAAAATTATTATCAAAAATAAAAGAGTATTATATACATCATGGAGTACCAATGATATGTTACGCAGTTGTTTCTGAAAAAGTAGAAGCCTCTATTAAATTTTTAAAAGAGATATTTAAATAGTTTTAGATTTTAACTTTCTTACCACCCTCTTTGTTAAGATTAAGAGCCTTATCAATAAAAAGAATCCCATCAAGATGATCATACTCATGCTGAATACATACTGATAATAAACCTGTTGCCTTAATTAACTTTACCTTTCCATTAAGATCCTTAAATTCCACAATAATGCTTTTAGATCTTTCTACCTCATCCTCAATATCTGGTACAGATAGACAGCCCTCTTCGTAAATAATCTTTTCTTTTGAGAATTCTATTATTTTTGGATTTATCATAACAAGTTTACTATTTGGAATATCTGGAATATCTGTAACAAATAATCTTTTAGGAATACCTACCTGTATTGCTGCAAGACCAATTCCATGATTTAAATACATGGTCTCAAACATATTATTTACAAGGTTAATAACTTCTTCATTGATCTCTTCTATTGGCTTTGATTCTTCTCTCAATAAAGGATTGCCATACTTTATAACTTCCAATATCATATAAAGAACCCCTTTTAATCTTTTAATACATTATCAAGAGAGTTAATTAAATCCAAAATTGCTCTCTCTATCTCTTTTTCTTCTGTGCTAAGATTTTTATTTCTTGATTTTAACAGGGCATAAAGTTCGTCTGCTATCATAAGCCCTGATAAAACAAGGATATCAAGATGTGGCTTATTTGGAAATTTTTCTAAAAGAGAATCCACTATGTTTTTATAATAATTTGCAACTCTTAACAACTCCTCTTTTTTGTCATAAGTAGTGGTAAAAAAAAAGTCCTGACCAAAAAGATTAATTTTAAATTTATTATCAGAATTAGAATTTGACATATCTGACTCTATTATAAAACCCCCTTTGGTAAATCATTATCATTACTCTTTTCCTTATTGTCTTCATTCTCTTCAGAAAAATCATCAAATCCAAAATCAATATCATCCTTTTCATCATCAAGAAGGGCATTCTGTAAAATGTTATTCTTCTCTTCTTCTTTTTTCTCTTCTTTGTTGCTATTATTATTATTTTGAGAATTATTCATCTCTTTTTTATCTATATCATCAGAATAAATATTATTATCAAAAATGCTTAGTTCCTCTTTGTCAATAGAGTCATTTTTTTGATTTTTATTGTTTTTTTCTAAACTTTCTTTGTTACCAAAAAGATTCTTTGAGCCACTATTTATGAATTTCTTTAGCATCTCCTCTTCATTAAGAATATTATTATCAATTTCCATCTCTTTCTTTTCACTTTGGTCAGTATTAGAAAGATTCTTATTTTCTACAAGATTATTTTCCAATACTTTTTCATTACTTTGATTACTTTCTAATTTTAAATTATTTTCTATATTAAGAGTATTCTGATTATTACTCTCATCTTCATCTGGTAAATATTTTAAAATCTCTATGATCTTTTGCTCTAACTCTTTATTTATGTTATCATTTTTACTAATTTCAGAAACAAGTCTTTGATTTTCATTTTTTAGAAAATTAAGTTCATCCTGTAATTTCTTATTACTTTCTTTTAGAAAAGAAATTTCATTAATATAATTCTTTTCATTCTCTTTTAATTTTTCTATTATCTTTATTGCCTGATAAACCTTTTTTACAAGTAATTCAATTATTTCAATTTTCATATCTCATTATTGACCCTATTTATAAATTATTGAGATTATTATATCATATAATTTTTATTTATCAAATATTTTATAATTTTATAAATAAACATGAGGCTGACTTTATTAAAAAGCAGCCTCTAAAAAATTCAATTTTGTAAAGCTGATTTTGCTTTTTCTATAAGCATATCGAATGTTGTAATATCCTGAATGGCTAAATTTGCTAAATTCTTTCTATTAATAATAATACCAGCCTTTTTCAAGCCATTAATAAATTTTGAATATGAAATGCCAGCCTCTCTACAAGCAGCATTAATTCTTGTTATCCAGAGTTGTCTAAACATTGCTTTTTTATCTTTTCTACCAGCAAATGCTCTCTGTAAAGACTTTATCATAGCATTTTTTGCTACTCTATATAGTTTAGATCTGGCTCCTCTATATCCTTTTGTTAATTTTAATACTTTTTTGGCTCTTTTTCTATGAATTCTTCCAGTTATTGCTCTTGACATTTTTTTTCTCCTTAATTTAAAAATTTATTATTGATATGGAAGTAACATTTTTACTCTTTTTGATTCGCTACTTTTAAGAATACCATGTTTTCTTAATTGTCTCTTTCTTTTAGCGCTCTTTTTTGTAAGAATATGTCTTCTTCCTCTCTTATTGTAGAGGACTTTACCATTCTTTGTGATTTTAAATCTCTGCGCTGCACTTTTGTTTGATTTTACTTTTACTTTTGACATTGTTTTTCTTCTCCTTGAAAATTATTCTTTGTTTTACTCTAACAGAGTTCTTCATATAATAATTCACGATAAAAGAGGCAGCCTTTCCTCATATCGTTGAATTTTTGATTGCCTAATTTAACTTATTTTTTTAAAAAAATCAACTATTTTTGATATAAATTTTAATAAATTTTGATTTTAAAATCTTAATAAATTATATAATCGTCTTTTGAAAAAAACATCTTTTTTATAGCATTTATTCTAAAAAATATAAGTAGATACAAAAATGAAAACAAAAATCCAAAAAGATGGGTTAAATGTCCTATAAAGTTAGCAATATTGCTAAATTGAAAAAATAGTGAAAGAACAGTAAATAATAATATTGCCCATTTTACTTTAATAGGAATAAAGAAAAAGAGTAACAATTTTACATCAGGATAATAGGCACCAAATGCTAAAAGCACTGCATAAACAGCACCCGATGCACCAATTAAGGTAATACTATTCTTACTAAATATATAAACAATAACAGATGCGATATTTGCAAGAATTCCAGTTGTTAGATAAAACGATAAAAATCTTGCACCACCCCATCTAAGTTCAAGTGGTTTACCAAATATATATAACCCATACATATTAAATATAATATGGCCAAGTCCCCCATGCATAAACATTGCTGTTAATACTTGCCAAATAGCGCCATTGTTAATAGATAAAAATCCGTATGGACTGTTGATATTCAATCCTAAATAATATATAGAAAGGTTATAAAAAAATGGGGAAGCTGTTATAAAACTCAGAATATAAGGGATAAAAAATATGAAATTTATTAAAATAATTGTTTCAGTTACACCAAATTTATATCTATCCATATTCATTTTAAAATTATCTCAAAGTCAATAATATTAACATGTTTACTGGTAAAATCATCTTTTAAACCCAAAGCCATTATTACTTTATTTTTACCTTTTTTAATTTCAGTATCAAATTTATCAGTTGGTTTTCTCGAAATTGAGAAAGATATCTCTGTCCAGCCATTTTTTTCTGAACCTTTTGGATTTATTATATCATTTGTTCCTCCAAGCAAAATATCAGATGAATGAGATATTGAAGAGTCACCAAAATGATCCTCAATATATAGGACACCATCTTTTACATAACCAAGTATATAATTTGCATTCTTCATTTTTAGAGTTGGATTAAAGCCAACAGCGATCCATCCCGTAGTATTTGCAGAAATTATCACATCCATTGTGTTGTCAGTATACCTATATTTAAAAATAAATTTTTCTTTCTTTATTTCTATAAAATTATTTTGAGAATAAATTCCATATACTATAACAAAAAATAATATAAAACAACATATCTTTTTCATTCTTTTTGCTCCTAAATAATATATTCTTTTAAAAAGATAACAAAAAAAAATGTAAAAGTAAATTCATTTCTTCTAAATTTTCAAAACTTTTAATAAACTTACCAAAAAAAGACACTTTACATATTTATTACTATAATAAAAATAATTGTTATTTTATACAGATATCCCATGTCATTGAGGCAGATATCCCCCTCTATTCATGGGGATATCCCCATAAAAATCTATATAAAATAAATATTATTGTTATTTTATAAAAATAAATAAAATTCTTTTAGTTTATTATAAAAATAAATTATATCTCATACGACAATTGTCGTATGATAAATTCCATCTTATGCAACAATCTTTTACATAACCCAAACAATAAAAAATAAAAAAAAGATTTAAAAAATCAAATTTACTCTATTTTAAGTTCTCCAAGGCTTTTAGTAGAATATTTAGAGATTCTTTTTAAATAATTATAAGTTATCTGTCCAGTAGCAACAAGAATTGTTTTCAAGATATTAGCATTATCCGCCATTGTTTTATCCATAGGAGCATCTCCTATGCAGACTGTATTGTAAGCATTCATTTTAAGTTTTTCAAGAGCAAATAATGCTGGCTTCCCAGAAACCTTGGGTTCACTACAATTCTCTTTTCCTATCACTATATCAAATAGATTTTCCATTCCAATATGTTTTAAAATAATATCTGTATTTTTTATAGAATCAGAAGTAATTAAAGCAAGTTTCACATCCTTTTCTTTGAGTTTAAAAATAAAATCATATACCTCGGGTATTACTTTGGTATATTTATCTATCTCATTAAGAAAATCGTTATGAACTTTTTTAAATATATTATCAATCTCTTCAAAAGTAGTCTCGATTTTTAAATTTCTCAATTTAGAAACAACTATATTTATAATAAAACTTCTATCAAACAATCCAGTTGGTCCATCTCTGTTTAATTTCTCTTTAGCTAAAGAAAATCCCATAATTTTACACAGGTAAGAATACTCTATCTTACTATGTAAATTAAAATTTTTCATTATCTCTCTGGCTCTTCTTTTAACGATCTCTCCCCAGTATAAATGACTATCTATAATTGTCCCATCTTTATCAAAAAATATTGACTCAATCCCTCTTATCGACCATTTCTTATGATTTATTGTTATCATCATCACTTCCTTTTAATGGTAATTCTACAAAAAACGAAGTCCCCTTACCATATTCTGACTCAAAATAAATCTTTCCATTATTCTTCTGCACAAACTCTTTACATATAATTAATCCAAGTCCACTCCCCTTTTCTTTATTTGTGCCAAGAGTAGAAATTTTTTTATCTATTGCAAAAATTTTACTCTTATCATCTTCTAAAATGCCTAAACCATTATCCTTTATCTCAAGAACAAGCATGTCATCAAGATCTTTCTTCTTTGTATTTATCTCTATTTTCCCATCAAAATTTGTAAATTTTATCGCATTTGATAAAAGATTTCTTATAACAGTATTGATTGTATTATAATCCACAAAAACGCAACTCTCTTCTATTAAATTTAATTCAATAGTGATTCTTTTTTGTTTTATACTATTACTAAAAACATCAAGATTTTCCTGAATTATACCTTTTAAGTCTATATATTCTGGCTCAAGTTTTATATTTCCACTCTGACTCCTTGCCCATAATAATAAATTTTCGAGTAAAGAGTATATATTTTTTGAAGATTGATAAATCATGTCCAAAATCTCTTTCAAATGTTCTTTATCTATTTTATCAAACTCGTCAAAAGCTAATTTTGAAAATCCAATCAAAGAAGTAAAAGGATTCTTCAAATCATGTGCAATTATAGAAAAAAATCTATCTTTTGTTGCATTCGCCTCTTTTAAAACATTTTGAGCCTCTTTTAATTCTCTATTCTGCTCTTCTATTTTTATAAAAGAATATTTAAGTTGCTCTGTCATTTTATTAAAAGCATCTGAAAATTCCCCAATGAAACTAATCTTCTGGTCAAAATCCCCATTTGCAATCTGCTGGGTCTTCCATGTAAGATGCCTCAATGTAGACTGTAACCTCTTTAAAGCACTGGTTATTTCTAAAATATTTTTTCTTGAAGCTTCGTAACTAAGATCTCCATTAGATAAATTATATGCAAGTTTGGTAGCCTCTTTATAATTTTCTGTAAATAAATTTAATGAATCAATACAATTTTTTATAAGAGTATCATCTGTATTAATTTTTATTAAATCAACTTCTTTACCTTTTAATATGTTATGAAGATACTCTATTATTATTTCTATTAATTTTGCATATTCATTCTCTTTCATATTAAATCTTTATATCTGAAAAACTATAACCGTTCTTCCCATTTTTATCCTATCGTTATTATGTAATAAAATCTTTTTACCAGGTGGTATCTGTTTATCATTTATAAAAGTACCATTAGAACTATCTGTATCTTTAATATAAGCATTTCCATTCTCAAATGTAATTATTGCATGAAATTTTGAAACAGTTGGATCAGCAATTATTAATTGATTGCTTTTATCTCTACCTATTCCAAAAGCCTTATTTGATAACTCCTTACTCTGCCCATTTACTATTAATCTTGGTATCCCTTTCTTAACATCTATTTTAGCATTCTTTTCAGTCTCGCATGAATCATTTTTTGAAAATTTACTTGTCTCTTCAGTAAAAAAATTTTTCGCCATTTTTACCTCCTTTTTTATTTAAAATTTTTATACTCCCTTACTCTAACTCTCTTTCAGATTAAACAAATTCTTAAATATTGATTTATAGAATATAGAGAGTATTTCAAATCCTAAAAATATAACAAAAGTAATTATTACAATAAACATAAAGAAATAGAAATTTGTAAAACCCTTTATAGTGGATGAAATAATTGCATCGTATCTTGAAATTATATCCCATGTATTAAATCTATAATATCTACCTAAAAATATTCCAATAGCCATTAAAAATGGATTGAATATTTTTAATAACCATATAAATAATGGGCTTATTTTAAATTCATACATACAATGTATAAGTTTTTGAAAGGCAATCACATACATACTAAAACCAATAAATATAAAAATCAGATATTGAGGTATTAAATATACTATTATGCTACTATCCGATAATCCAAAATATCTGTAATCTTTAATCTGTCTTACAAGATGGATCACATCTGTTAATACATAAGGGGCATTTGGCAGAAAGAAATAGTATGCTAAAAATAAAAAAACAAGTAATAATTTCAAAAAAAACCCCTTTTTCTCCCAAATATTCTTTCTAAAAAGAAATAAAGATATAATCATTGAGATACTTGATAGAAATATATTCCAGATCATCCATTTTAAATTATCAAAAAATACATTTGGCATAAGAATCCTTTTAATCAAAATATGTTTCTACAATGTTAATATCGACCTTTAATATCGGAATACCAGTAAATTCCTCTATCTTATTTTTTACAATATCCTGAATATTTTTTATTGTATCTGGTGTACTTGTCATATAATCAACTGCGACATCTAATTTTAAAGAAAAGCCATCTTCTGATTCAATAATAGAGACTTTTAATAATTTTATACTTTTAGAATATTCTGCTATACAGTGACTTACCATTTGAAGGAGTGCTGTTTCAGAAATCGAGATATTTCCATTTGTTCCAAAATTTGGTCTTACTATGGTCTTTTCTATTAATTTTTTCCTCTTTTTCTTAAAAAAAAATCCCTTTGGCTCATCAACAAACATATGAATCGCATGTAGGACAATATTTGGGTATATCTTCTTTACCTCCATTAAAGGTATCGGCATAACATGTTTACCATACTTAAGCCTATTTTTTTGAGCAAGCCTTATCTCCTCTTCTGTGGCAATATCCTCAATTTTTATTATTTTATATGCCTTGGGCAGATGAAGTCTTTTTATAATTTTATTCAACATATTTTCTGAGGTAGCAAGTATTAAAACACTTGTAAATTTTTCTCTCCACAAAGTCTTTCTAACCTCTCTTGCATGTTTACTCTCATGAAAAATCGCTCTTTTAACAGCAGCAACATGATATTGTTCTTTTTTTGCAGATTTGCCCGCAATTATTTTTTGTCCTTTAATGAGCAAACCGTCATCTATAATAAATTCTATCTTATATTTGTCAGCAATAAGAAATGCTCTAAAACTCTTTCCCGTGCCAGGAGGCCCAATTAAACCATAGACCCTTTTAGGCAAAAATCCCCAGAATAAATTTTTTATAAATTTCTTCATAAATATTGTCCGACCCAATTTCTCAAGAATATTTATTGGATAATACTATTATTCATATTAGTTTATATACTATTAATATACTATAAAGAATTTTTTTTGTCAAAAAATATTACATAAGAAAAAAAAGTTAAGGAGAGATTTTATTTTTAGACAACAAAAAGAGCAAACTTAGTCTAATGTATAGTTAAAGAGAAAGTTGAAAGAATATAAAAATGTTGGGTAAATTTTAACTTTTATAAAAATTTTATCTCTTTCAGGCAAAATTTTGAGCTAAATTTGAGTAAAAAATAGTCGTTAGTGTCTATCGAGCATGGGATATCTTGGGAACCAATCTTCACTACCACAGCCTTACTTGCTTTTAAATTTTCAATCTCTCTTTCTAATTTTTGTATACTTTTTATAAACTCCTCTTCACCTTCTATTTCAATTCCAGCAAAATATACTTCCAGCAATTCTCTAACAAGAATTGCCATACTGAATGAATTTAACTGATCATGCACCAGTTTTAATTCATTATAAATCTCTTCTGGAATATAGATTCTAATCCTGTGAGTGGCATTTATAAATCTATAATCTTTATCCCGTCTTTTTTCAAAAAGATGCTTCTTTTTTAATACTGGAAGCATCAATAAGATTATATCTCTTACAATAAGAGAAAGATATCCTCCTCTCTTCTCCTTTAAATTTTTAATTTTTTTAAAAAGATCTTCATTAACTACAAAGTCAAACTCTTGCATAACTTATACCTCCTGTTAAAAAATATTTCTATATATTAATCACAAAATTTTTGAGAAAATCCTTTACAAAATTTAAGAAAAAAAATAAAAAAATTGCCTAAAAATAAAATCATCCTTGAATATAAATTAAATAATATTTAATTCTAAATAAAAAATCTTATTTTTCTCAAAATCTTATAAACTATTTTCTTGAAAATTTTCTTTTTTTATACTATAATCTTTTTAAATATAAGATTATGAATCTTCTTCAAGGATAAGGTATGAATATTTATGGTATAGATGAAGTAACAGAAGAGATAATTAAAAATTGTATAAACAATGGAAATGAATTAGTTATTGATACTACATCTCTTTCTATTACTCAAATCCAAAAAATGAATAGTATAATAAATGTATTCTTAGATTCAATAGGAAAAGATAATATTTTTGATTTTATATCATATTGTTACAAAGAGATGTTGATGAATGCAATAAAAGCAAATGTTAAAAGAATATATTTTGAGAAAAATAACATAAATTATAATAATATTGAAGAATACAATAGAGGAATTAAAAACTTTAAAAATAATATAATGTCAAATTTAGAAGAATATTCAAAATTACAAAAAGAGATGGGATATCATATTCATACTTTATTAGTAATAAAAGATGATAGATTTATTATTTCTGTAAAAAATAATGTGAAAATACTTGAACATGAAATACACATTATAAATGAAAAAAAAGATAAAGCAAAAGAATTTAAAACAATAGATGAAGCATTCTCTACTATATTTCAGAGTGAAGAAGGCGCTGGCCTTGGCATAATAATTTCAATTCTTATGTTGAAAAAGTTAGGACTCGATGCTGATGCTTATTCTTTAAATTTTGATGATTCTAGCACAATCACTTCTATAAGTATACCTATCTCTTTAATAACAGAAGAGCATACGACAATTGTAAATGAGCTAATAATAAAAGAGATAAATGATATACCACATTTTCCAGAAAATATTATAAAACTTCAAGAAAAATTAAATAATCCAGATGTAGATATAAAAGATATCTCTTTAATTATCTCTAAGGATCCAACTTTAACAGGGGATATATTAAAATTTTCAAACTCAGCTCTATTTATGCTACCAAGAAAAATCTCGTCTTTACTTGAGGCTATTAAATTAATAGGATTAAAAGGTCTTAGGAATATCATATACTCATATCAAACAAATAAAATCTTATCACAAAGATATGATATAAATAAAATGAAAGATATACTGAATCATTCGTATATGGTTGCTTTTAATGCATTTCACATTGCAAAAAAATTAGGCCTTAAAGAAGAATTAGAAGATTGCTATATCGGCGGAATACTTCATGACTTTGGGAAAATAGTACTACTCGGTTTAAATCCTTCGCTAATTAATAAAATCAATCTTTTGTGTCACGAAAAAGGTATCCCAGTAAGAATTATAGAAGAGATAACATCTGGTTATAATCATTCAATGGTAGGAGCACTTCTTGCTCAAAAATGGAATTTCCCAGAAAAATTAATAGATGCTATTGAATTTCATCATAAACCATGGCAGAGTAACAAAGACTACAAAAAATTTGTAAGTATTATCTATGTAGCAAATATAATATCACACAAAGAAAATAGTATTGAGCAAATCTATAATACAATAAATAAAAATATATTAATGGATTTAGGCTTAAACGATTTTTCTTATTTTAATAAACTAGTATTAGAACTCTACGAATCTTTCAAAAAATAGAAAATTTTGTCTGAACTATTAAAAATAATAAACTATGCTGGAGATTAACTTTCTATTTTTCTGTATATTTCCCTGCAAAAGTCATTACACACATATACCCATATATTTTATGAGAACCAAAAGCAACTCCAACAATATTGAAATTCTTATTAAAAATATTTTTTCTATGACCCCTACCAGAAACTCCATCGTCTATTATCCAAGAAAATACAATATATCTTGCAACATCATTGCCATAGTCAATATTCTCTCCAGCAGTTACATCCCATTTGCCATATCTATTCATTCTGACAAATGGAGAACTGCCATCACTTCCAGTATGACCAAGCGATCCTTTTGTTCCCTGATCATTAACATGATCTTTTGCCGCAAGCGACATCCCTTTAGAAATTTTTAGTGGTTGCATAGGAGTATAAGATAATAGTTCATTGATTGCCTCATCCACTGCCCTAATACCTTCATTAGTAATTATTCTTATCTTATTTGGGAATTGTAAATAATTACCATTATAATACTTTTTGTATTCTTTAAGATATTCTGCATACTGTTTTGGATTTGTTCTTGCAAGATTTAATTCTTTTACAACTTCAATCTCTAACTCAGTCAAAAAATCCAGATTTTCAACTTTGTCATTTAATAAAATATCAGATGAGTTATCCTTACTAAATGCAAAAAATAGAGAAAAAATAAAATAAATTAAAATTATAATTGATCCTTTCTTCATAAAAATTTCCTTGATAAAAATATCTTTTAATAACTTATAAATATCTAAAAATTCTATCTACCACAGCAATGTTTATATTTCTTCCCACTTCCACAAGGACATGGCTCATTTCTGCCTATCTTTGCCTTATTGACAATTGTCGTAGATATCTTCATATCAACCACTTCTTGAGATTTCTGCCTATTATCTCCGCCAAAAGCAAAACCACTAATACTATCATGAGATGTTGTCAATGAGGTAGTAGGAGCATTAAACATCGTTACAGTCTCTATCTTTATTTTAAATATCTGAAAAACAACATTCTCTTTTATCTTCCCTATCAAATCCTCAAACATATTTGAGCCTTCTATTTTATATTCGATTAAAGGATTTTTTTGAGAATATGCTCTTAAATATACGGCCTCTCTTAACTGCTCCATATTCTCAAGATGCTCCTGCCAGTATTTATCAATCAAATAGAGATATAGACCTCTTAATCTTTCATTTAGATCTTTATGACCAAGTATTCTATCTTTTTCTTCAAGTTCTTTTTTCAAAATATTAAAAATCTCATCTTTTAAAATAACCGGATCAGATTTATGATTCTTAACGATATTTGTAATATCTACAAAAAATGTCTCTTTAATACTTTTTATTAAATCAACAATTGCCTGTTCACCTTTCCTCTTAAAGTTTTCAGTATAATCATCAATTATATCTTCCAGTATCTCCTCTGTTGTTGTCAAAACTCTTTTTATTATATTTTCATCCTCAAGAATCTCATCTCTTCTTTCATATATAAACTTTCTCTGATTATTTAAAACATCATCATATTCGAGTAAATGCTTTCTTATCTCAAAGTTTCTTGTTTCTACTCTTTTTTGTGCCTTTTCAATTGTTCCAGTAATCCATGGATGTTCTATCGGTTCTCCACCAGTCATCCCAAACCCAGCCATCATCTTCTGGATTCTTTCACCACCAAACAGTCTCATCAAATCATCTTCAAGTGATATATAAAATCTACTCTCGCCAGGATCACCCTGTCTTCCAGATCTACCTCTCAACTGATTGTCTATTCTTCTTGCCTCATGCCTTTCTGTTCCTAATACAAAAAGTCCACCAAGTTCTTTTACTCTTTTATTCTCCTCTTTCCATTCATAAGCAGAATTCAATATTGACTTTGCCTCTCTTTTTGCAACTGGATCCAGTTTTTCTATGAGTTTTTCAGCCTCATCAAGTTTCATCTTATCAATAAATTCTTTAAAATCAAGTAAAATAGCCTTATCCCCTTCACTTATCTCATCCATCTGTAAAATCTCTTCAAACATTTCATCATATCTTCTCTCTCCACCCAATTTAATATCAGTTCCTCTACCGGCCATATTTGTCGCTATTGTAACAGCGCCAACTCTACCAGCCTCAGCAATTATCTCTGCCTCTCTTGCATGATTTTTAGCATTGAGGACATTATGTCTTATATTTGCCTTTTTAAGCATATTACTAAAAATCTCAGATTTTTCAACACTGATTGTCCCAATCAAAATTGGCTGGCCTTTTTTATGAACTCTTTTAACCTCTTCGAGTATGGCATTTGCCTTTTCCTTAAAATTATAATATACTCTATCGGAATGATCGATTCTTATAACTGGTACATTTGTAGGAATAACTACAACATCAAGATTATAAATATTCTTAAACTCCGCTGCCTCTGTATCTGCTGTTCCAGTCATACCGGCAAGTTTCTCATACATTCTAAAAAAGTTCTGAAATGTAATTGATGCATAAGTCTTAGATCTTCTCTGAACAGTAATATTCTCTTTTGCCTCTATTGCCTGATGAAGACCATCAGAATATCTTCTCCCCGGCAATATTCTTCCAGTATGTTCATCTATTATCAAAACCTCATTATCCTTTACAATGTAATCAACATCATTATGAAAAAGATAATGAGCCCTTAAAGCCTGAGTAAGATAATGAATATATTCAAAATTTTCCTGGTCATAAAGAGATCCTCTTATTATGTTTCTCTCTTTCAATAATTTTTCAGCCTTATTCATCCCATCGTCTGTAAATGTAATATTTTTAGACTTTTCATCAATCTTAAAATCCCCTACTGGTTTTTGAGGATTAAATGGATCAGCCTCATCTGGATATCTACCATCCGGGTTTTTTTCACATTCTTTAAAAAATGGAACCAACTTTTTGGCATTTATAATATGTCTAACATCGTTCTCTGCTGCCCCTGATATGATCAAAGGAGTTCTTGCCTCGTCTATTAAGACTGAATCAACCTCATCCACAATACAATAATGAAAACCTCTCTGAACCTTATATGCCTTATCAAAAACCATATTATCTCTTAAATAATCAAATCCAAATTCATTATTTGTTCCATAAGTAATATCTCTTGCGTAGTTTTCTCTTCTCTCATCATTTTCCATATCACTCACAATTACCCCTACTGTAAGACCAAGCATCTTATAAATAGGTCCCATCCACTCTGCATCTCTTTTTGCAAGATAATCGTTAACAGTTACAACATGAACTCCTTTACCGGTAAGAGCATTAAGGTATATAGCCGGTGTAGCAGCAAGAGTTTTACCCTCACCAGTTTTCATTTCTGCAATCTTACCTTGATGTAATGCAATAGCACCTATCATCTGAACATCATAATGCCTCTGACCTAAGGTTCGCCATGCTGCCTCTCTAACACAGGCAAATGCCTCTGGCAATAGATCATCTAATGTCTCCCCATTTTTTAATCTCTTTTTAAATTCCAATGTTTTTTCTCTTAACTGATTATCCGACAAATGTTTTATACTTGCTTCAAATTTATTTATTTTATCAACTAATGGGGCAATCTTTTTTAAATATCTCTCGTTCTGAGAACCAAATATTTTCTCTAATATCCTCATATCATTCCCTGCTATTTTTAAAAATATATTTAAAAATATACTTAAAAATTATTCTGTTGTCAAAGGTTTTATAACTTATATATACTTTTTTTACTTTTATATATTTTTTTATTTTAAAGTGTGAAAATATCATTTCTTCTAATAAAGTTATAAAGAATTTTCTGAAAAAAATAGACGAAAATTTATAATTATTGAGGATGCGATTTTATTTTTAGGCAGATAAAAAGATAGATTTATCCTATCATTAATTTCGTTTGAGAAAAGATTGTAATAGTGTTATTTATTTTTCAAGTAGAATTTAAAATAAATTCCGTCAATAATAGGTCTCAAAGCCTATTACTTGATAGCAATCGTTGTAGATTGCTTTATAAAATGGGGTGAAATTCCCTTTAAAGTGGGACAATTCTCTACTCTTCCACCACCTCTTTACCCCTGTCAATTTCACCCATAACCTCAATGTCACAAGACTGCATTTCTTCTCAAATCCAAGCATTCCTATTCTCTCATATTCCTCAATGAATATCTCAAGAATTGCTCTCAACAATTTTGCCATGCTAAAAAAATTCAAGTCAGCATGAATTTTCTTTAAAAACCTATAATCTTCCTTTGGCAAATAAAAATGAATAGAGTCATCTGCATCTATTCTTTCGTAAAAATTTCCATCTTCATGTCCGAAACAGTATCTTTTTTTGATCCTATCAGAAAACTTTTGCAATACATAACAGATCAATTTTGATAGAGAAATATTCT
>ERZ795060.796-NODE-796-length-41134-cov-18.182818_pt1 | contig 41134 bp, 39 predicted proteins | sample MGYA00375144_ERZ795060 | MGnify/ENA primary metagenome ERZ795060 (study PRJEB30189, sample SAMN05720157) | activated sludge metagenome | isolation source: anaerobic digester from wastewater treatment plant | place: Japan | collected 2015-05-15 ... | reverse complement strand
GAGGTCGCCGACGAGTCGGGCCTGACCATCACCGCTCAGGTGTGGGACTTTCTGATCCTCGCCGACGCGCTGCCGGGGGTCGAGCCGGAACCCGGCGACGTGATCGCGGCCAACGGGCGGAGATACGAGGTCGTGAACCTGGGCGGCGAAGGCTGCTGGCGCTGGAGCGATCCGTACCGCCAAACCTACCGCATTCACACCAAGGACATCGGAGCGGACACGTGAGCGACTCGACTGTCAGTAGCGACTTCCGAAGCGCCTGCGAGCGCCAGTTTGCGGAACTGCATCGCAAGCTGGACCGGCTGGATGAAGCCATTCGCGGCAATGGCCATCCCGGCATCAACGTGCGGCTGGACCGCCTGGAGCAGGATGCCAAGCGCCAGGCGAGGCTGATCTGGCTGATCGTGGGTGCGGGTATCACCGCCGCCACGTCGGGAATCATCACCTGGATTACGGGGTGACGCATGAGCCTGGTCATCGACATCGCCGACGCCGTGACTGCCGAACTGAATGCGGCACCGCCAGGCACGTTCACGCCGAGCTTCACCGCCATGCGGCGGGTGTTGCCGGAGTTTGACCTGGCCGACCTGGCGGATCTGAAGGTTTCCGTGGTGCCCAAGCGTGTGGAGATCACCGGCTCGACACGCAGCGCCAGCCAGTACGAGATCGCCGTGGACATCGGCATCCAGAAGAAGCTCGGCAAGGACCTCGACTCAGAGGTGGCAGCATTGAGCACTCTCGTTGACCAGATTGCCGACTACCTGCGTCGTCGGCCACTGGGTGCCGCACCGTTCGCCTCTTGGGTATCGATCAGCAACGAGCCGGTCTATGCTCCCGAGCACCTGGCCGGACAGCGGGTCTTCACCAGCGTGCTGACGGTCAGCTATCGGGCGCTGAAGTAGAGGAAGCCATGAACAACACCATCATGCGCACGATTACCGTCACCGCCGACTATCAGCCGCTGGCTAGTCAGCGGCTGGTGGGATCGGTGACCATCTCCTGCTCGTCGGGCAATGCCGGGCCCGTGATCTTCAAGGGCGACGACGGCTCGGAAGTGCCCTGGATCGCCGGCGAGTGGCACAGCTTCCGATCCATCGACCTGGGCGCGGTCTTCGTCAAGGGCACGCCCGGCGACACGATCAGCATCGTCGGAGGGACCTGGTAATGCCCTACACGCCGATCGACAGAACCAGTCGGGCGGTCTTTTCCGGGAGCCTGTCCTGGCAGAACCTGCCGCCGTACGCGACGTTCGTGGTGCCGTATGCCTTCGCGCACTTTAGCGAGACGGCCGTGCCCGATCCGGTCTCACGCGGGGTTTACAACCAGATGATCGACCCGCGCCTGGGCACCTGGACTGCTGGACGCTTCACCCCGGCCCGTCCCGGCCGCCATCGCCTCTCGGCGCAGTTCGTCATCTACAAGCAGTCCAACCAAGGACAACTGGTGGATGTGTTCCTGCAACTGGAGGTGATCCGATCCGGTGTCATCACCACCGTCGGCATCTGCGATGCCCTGTACCACCTGGTGCAAGGCGGCGAACTGGCCCTGCCGCTCCAGGTCGAGGCCACGCCGGTCCTGCAGCCCGGCGACCAGGTGCAGGCACGGTTCGGGCTGATCGAGGGCCACCTGATCAACATCGTCACCGTCGATCCGACGCGCACGTTCTTCGACATCACGGCCTACTGGAGTTGAAGCCATGCGTGAGTTTGAGCAACCGGAACTGGCCACGGCACTGCGGGAGCTGGCCATCGAGCGTGACGCCTCCTTCGCCAAGCGCCGCCAGACCTATGTGGACTACGACGCCGAAGGGCGCATTGAGCGGATTACCTGGCCCAGGGAACTGGGGCCGCAACCGGCGACAGCCGACGTGCAGGCGAAGGTGCAAATGGTTCGCCAGAGGCTCGCGGATGTAAGCAAACAGCCATGATCGGCTTTGAGATCAAGCGGATGTTCTTCGACCGCCAGGCGGTGATCTCGAAGGTGGATGCCGCCACACGGCGGGTGCTCAGCAAGTTCGGCGCGTTCGTGCGCCGCTCGGCCAAGAGCAGCATCCGCAAGCGAAAGAAGGCAGCGCCGCCGGGCCAGCCGCCCAGCTCGCACACGGGGCTGCTCAAGAAGTTCATCTTCTTCGGCTACGACGCCGCGCGCCAGAGCGTGGTGATCGGCCCGACACGACTGAACCAGAAAGGAAGAGGCGAAGCGCCGCCGCTCTTGGAGTACGGCGGCAAGACGACACTCAAGCGTGGCGGCAAAAAACGACGCGTGACGTACCAGGCCCGGCCCTACATGGGACCGGCCTTCGAGAAAGAAAAACCCCAACTGCCCGCCATGTGGCGCGGCAGCGTTCGATAAGGAGATCGACACATGGCACAAGAGTTCCTGTTGGGCATGAACGCCAAGATTTACCAGGGGCCGGCGGGATCGGAGCTGTCCTCGCTGACCGAGATGGGCAACGTCAAGGATGTGACGCTCACGCTGGAAGCCGGTGAGGCGGATGTGACTACCCGCGCCAACCAGGGCTGGCGGGCAACCGCCCCGACCCTGCGCGAATGCACCGCCGAGTTCGAGATGCTCTGGAAGCCGGGCGATGCCGGCTTCGAGGCGATCAAGAACGCATTTCTGACCGCCGGCACGATCCGCCTGGCGGTGCTCACCGGCGATCGGTCGGCCTCGGGCACGGAAGGTCCGCTGGGCGACTTTTCCATCACCAACTTCAGCCGCAACGAGCCACTCGAGGAAGGTGTGACCGTCTCGGTGACGGCCAAGCTCGCGGTCTTCGATGAATGGGTGGAGGTGGCCGGATGAAGATGTTTACGGATGCAGCGGGTCGGACCTGGACCATTACACTCAACCTTGGCACGGCCATGAAGGTCAAGGCCAAGCTAGATGTCGACCTGCTTCAGCCCGAAGCGGGCGATCCACCGCTGCTGACGCGCCTGGGCACCGACGAGTTGCTCCTGGGCGAGGTGCTCTGCGCCCTGCTCGAGGGGCAGTTCGAGGCCCACAAAGTGACTGCCGACGACGTGCGGGCGGCCTTCGACGGCCAGACGCTCTTGGCGGCGCAGAAGGCGTTCTACGAGGAGATGATCGATTTTTTCCGGTCGCGCGGCCGCAACGACCGGGCCAAGGCGGTCGCCAAGCAGATGGCCATGATCGAGGCGGCGGTAACAGCGGTGGAGACGCGGATCGACGCTCTGGACATCGAGGCAACGATCAGCAGCGCCCTGACCCCTGGGCCGATGTCTGGCGCATCGCCGGCTCCATCGGCGTCGACCCTCGGCAGCTGACGCTGCGGCAACTGCTGTGGATGGCTGAGGGCCTGGGGCGCGAACGCTGGGCGCACACGTCGTTGATCTGCGCCCTGATCGCCAACGCCAACCGCGACCCCAAGCGGCATCGGCCCTTCAAACCCACGGATTTTGATCCCTACGCGAAGCAGGATCGGCGGCTACGGATGGCCGCCGACAAACAGTCGCTGGCAATTCTTCGAGAGGCCCTCGAGGCCCGGAAAGGCACCTGAACATGGACGGCAATACGATCCTGAGCGGAATCTGGACGTTCCTCAACTCCGCTCCTGGCCTGGCGCTCATTTGGGCCGGCACGGTGGGCTTGTTTCTCTTTCTGGCCAGCAAGTTCAACCCGCTGCAGGAGAAGTGGAAGCAGTACGAGGGCAGTATCATCACCGGCATCAGGCTGGCCGAGAAGCAGATCCCCGACGACACGCCCAACGCCGGTCTGGCCAAGCTCGATGCGGCTCTGCGGTTTGTCTTGAACGCCTACGCCGAGGCCAATAACGGCAAGCAGCCTTCGGCTGCCCTGATTGAGCAGATCAAGCAGGGCATCCAGATCAAGCACAGCGAGCTGGATCGCTGGGGCGGCCTCTCCAAGCCCAAGGAGGCGGCGTGATGAAGTGGCTGATCGCCATTCTGACCGCGTTCTTCCACGCACTTCTGCCGTGGGTCGCCAAGCAGTCGCGACCTACGGCGGAAGATGGCGATTCCGACACGGCCACGCGAAACAAGCTCCGCTCCAAGGTTCGCAAGCACTTTCCTGTAGTCGCCTTCGTGCTGCCGATCCTGCTGATCACCGGGTGCGGCGTGCGCACGGTCTATGTGCCGCACGGCACGCCCGTGCGTCTGCGGGAAACCATTAAGGACGCCAAGGTCTGGGTGAAGGATGCGGATGGTCAGGTCATTGCCGGGGAAATGAACCTACCGGAGGGCTGGTATTGCTTGCCGGTAGATGACGAGGAGTAGCGCACGTGGCAACCGCACAGGGCATTCGAGCCGGTCGCGCCTTTGTCGAGCTGTTCGCTGACGACTCCAGACTCGTGCGCGGTCTGCGCCGCGCGGAAAAGAAGCTCAAGGCTTTTGGCGATTCGATCCGCAACTTCGGATTGAAGATCGCCGGGGCCGTCAGCGCCGTGACCGCGCCGCTGGCAGCCTTGTCCATCAAGGCCGCTTCGGATGCCCAGGAGTCGCTCAGCCGCTTCGAGGCGGTCTTCAAGGACCAGGCCAAAGCGGCGGGTCAGTTCGCCGACGCCCTGGCCCACAGTGTCGGCCGGTCCAAGATCGAGATTCGCGATGCCCTGGCCACGTTCCAATCCTTCTTCGTGGGCCTGGGCTTTAGCGGTGAGGCAGCGCGGGACTTGAGCCAGACCATGCAGTCGTTGGCGTTGGACTTCGCCAGCTTCCACAACTTATCTGACGACGAGGCCATCGGGCGCTTCATCAGCGCGCTGTCCGGCTCGTCGGAAGTACTGGACCGCTTCGGCATCAACATCAAGCAGGCCGCCCTGGAGCAGGAACTTCTGGCCATGGGCGTGCGCAAGAGCTGGACGGAGGTGACCGAGCAGGAAAAGGCCCTGGCGCGGCTGAACATCATCGCCCGCGCCATGGGCGACCAGGGCGCGATCGGCGACGCGGTCAAGACGGCCGGGTCGTTTACCAACCAGATGAAACGCCTGCGCGGCCTATTGCGCGACACCTCCGTGTCCATCGGCCAGGCGCTCTTGCCGGTGGTCACGCCCTTGGTGCAGAAAGCCGCCGAGATGGTGCGCTGGCTGGGGGAGTGGATCAGCCGTAATCAACAATTGGTGGCCACGATGTTCAAGGTCGCCGCGGTCGTGATCGCCGGCGGACTGGCGCTGGCGGCGCTGGGCACGGTCATCAGCGGGCTGGGCAGCGCGCTTGGCGTGCTGGCGACCATCGTCACGAGCGTAGGCACGGTATTCAAGCTGCTGGGGGCGGTGATCGCCTTCGTGGTCTCGCCGATCGGCCTGGTCATCTCGGCCGTGGCCGCATTGGGCGCATACCTCATTCATGCGACGGGTGCCGGCGGCAAAGCCCTTACCTGGCTGGGCGAGAAGTTCAACGTGCTCAAGGACGATGCGCTGTCGGCCTACCAGGGGATCGCCGACGCTCTGGCGGCCGGCGACATCTCGCTGGCGGTGAAGGTCTTGTGGCTGACCCTCAAGATGGAGTGGACCCGGGGCGTGAACGTCCTGGAGAAGGCGTGGCTGAACTTCCGCAACTTCTTCATCAAGATCGGCTATGACGCCTGGCACGGTCTGCTGGCGGTCGCCGAGATCGTGTGGCACGCCCTGGAGGTCGGCTGGATCGAGACGACCGCCTTCTTCTCCAAGCTCTGGACGGATTTTACATCGTTCTTCGCCCGGACTTGGGAGAACATCAAAGCCGGGGCGCAGAAGGCGTGGAACTGGATCAAGTCGCTGTTCGATGACTCCATTGACCTGGAGGCCGAGAACAAGCTGGTCGAGCAGAAGAAGCAGGAAGCCATCGCGCGCATCGAGGATGAGCAGCAGCGCAAGCTCGCCCAGCGTGAAGCCCAGCGCGAAGCGGAACGTCGTCGAGCGGCGGCCATTCACGAAGCGACGCTGGCCGAGATCGGCCGCGAGAACCTCGCCAAGCACCGCGAACTGGATACCGAATATGCCCAGCGCATGGCCGAAAACGAGGCCGACCTGGCCAAGGCCCGGCAGGAGTGGCGCGAAGCCATTGAAGCCGCTCGCAAGAAGCGCGAGGCCAAGGAAGCCGAAGCCGCTCCGGAAGGCCTGGAAGGTCCCGATGACTTGATCAATAAGGCCCGCCAGGCGCTGGCCGGTCTGGGCGACCTGGTCCACCAGGAAGCGGAGAAGATCGGCGTGCGGGGCACGTTCAACGCCGCCGCTATCCAGGGTCTGGCCGCCGGGGACGCCGCCGATCGCACCGCCAAGGCGACCGAGGAGACGGCCAAGAACACCAAGAAGCTCCTGCAGGCTGCGCAAACCGGCGGTCTGACGTTCGCTTGATTACAGGAGGCCACGGATGGCCATCACCTGCACCGAAAACATCGACTCCCGTCAGATTACAGAAGGTCAGTCAGCGGAACTGATCTACACGATCACCGGCACTGCCGACGAGGCGGCCGCTATCGCCACGCTCAAGGCGACCGCACCGACGGTGTTGCACAACATGAAGCGTCAGCCGGTGACGGTCGAGCCGGTCCACGTCGACACCACCCATCCCGACAAGTGCCTCTGGACCGGCACGGTTCACTATGCGCCTTTCGAGTACCCCGACCCGCCCCAGACTGGCGATTCTTCCTTCAGCTTCGACACCGGCGGCGGCACACAGCATATCACCCAGTCCTTGCAGACCGTCGGCCGCTACGCCGCCAGCGGCACCGCGCCGGACTTTGGCGGGGCCATCGGCGTCACGCACGACAACGTCGAGGGCGTCGACATCACCGTGCCGGTCTACAACTTCTCGGAGACGCACTACCTGCCGGCCAGCCAGGTGACCAATGCTTACAAGGGCACGCTCTTCCAGCTCACCGGCAAGGTCAATAACGCCCCGTTCCGGGGTCTGGCGGCCGGGGAATGCCTGTTCCTGGGGGCCTCCGGTTCGAGGCGTGGCACGGGCCCCGATGACGATTGGGAGATCACTTTCCGCTTCGCCGGTTCACCCAACCGCACGGGCATTTCCGTCGGTCCCATCACCGGCATCAGCAAGAAAGGCTGGGAGTACCTCTGGGTGCGCTATGCCGACGCGGAAGACACCGGCTCGAACACGCTGGTCAAACAACCTGTCGCGGCCTACGTCGAGAGGGTCTATGAGGAAGGCAACTTCGCGGCCCTGGGGATCGGCACATGAGCAGCGCCTTGAGAAAAGTCCGCTCCGGCGACCCGCTGGTCATCCCCGCAGCCGCCTACAACGCCTTCATCGATGCGGCGCTGGACTTTCGGCAGCGCACCGCCCACCTGGGACAAGGGGCGCAACCCTCGTTCTCGCAGGCCAGCATCGTGCTGGTGCGCAACGACAGTGGCTCGAATCAGAACCGGATGGCGGTCTTGGGCGTCGAGGCCCCGATCATCGATCCATCCGCCAACGAGGAAGAGTTCAGGAACCGCGTGGCCCTTTCCTGCGTTACGCCGGAGGAAGGCACGCACGAGGGCCGGTTCGTCGTCCTGGCCGAACCCATCGCCAACGGCAAGATCGGACGCGCCTACGCCGCCGGGGTCTGCCCCGTGAAGATCGACGTGCCCGACGAGGAGCACGAGTGGCGCTACGCCGAAATCGCCGACGGCATCACCGGCAACCTGAAGGTAAGCATGCAAGGCTCAGCCACCATCCTTTGGCGTGCCGGCGGCACCGGCGTGCAGTGGGCAGTCATTCGCCTGGGCCAGCCGGTGCCGATGCATGTCTTCCCGGTGGAACTGACCCAGGTCGGCGGCGAGCAAGGCGACGAAGAGAACCCCGCTTCGTGGACCTACGACGTGCTGGACGTGGTGACCGGTGAAACGCTGGCCAGTGGAGTCGATCCGGTCGCATCTCCGCACAAATGGCAGCGACCCAGTGTGGGTCAAATGATCGCCGCCACCTTCGGCTATGCCCATTACCAGCCCAATGACGCCGGGGAGATGGAACTGGTGTTGGGCTGGATCAACGAGATGGTCGACCAGGAAGCCTGCCCGGATAGTGGAGGTGGATGATGGCCGGCGCTGGAATGGCCGTAATCCTGGCGGGCGGCAAGCGCGGCCTGCGTCCCGGCGGCAAGGCCGCCGTCTTCAACGTCGATGGCAAATGCCCAGGGTGCTGCCAGTGCGAGCCTTTCGTGCTCGGATCGTTCACCACCAACCGCTACTACAACCCGTGCTGGGACCTGACGCCGTACCAGGGGCCGGGCCAGGCTCCGCCCGGTTCGTACTGGCGACTGATTGAGATCGGCATGTGCTATCCCTACAGCTATCCGTGGTACGGGGCTGGCTGTGTCAACAGTGAAGGACGGCTGGTGGGCCTGCCGAGCCAGTTCTGTTCGAACTACTACTACGACGGCTACATGGAACTCCAGATCGGCTGCTACGACCCGACGGACAATCGAATCCATTGGCCGGGGACCTGCCAGCCTCTTTCCACGAGGTACTCATGCTGAACGAGCTTCACGAAACCGGTTTGATGACCCACATGCCGTTCCTGACGCCCGGTGAGAGCGGCAAGCCCGTGCTGCTGTTCTGCCAAGCCGACGCTTCCCGAATCTGGAAGCTGTATGCCCAGTTACCCGATGGCAGCGTCCTTCGTCTCTTGACCGGATTGCCGGAGGATGTGTGCGAATGCTCCCCCACGGCATGGCACGACGAGAGTGGCTGGCACGTGAGCTTCATTGCCGGCGGCGGCAAACCCAACCCGCTCCACCGTCTTTACCGCATGGATGGCCCGACCCTGGATCGACTCAGCACGCCCGTAGCGCTGCGCGCCACACGGGCGGGATTCGTCTTCCGCGACCGGGTCGTCCACGCTGACATGGACAACCTGATTCACGTGCGTGACTTGGCCGGCGACTTCGACATCGAGTTGCCTGGCGCATTCATCTACCGTGTGTCCTACCGGGCCGACCGGCCGGATACGCTGCTGATCAGCGGTCAATGGCAGACCGAAGACGATGTCTTCACCCTCGAATACGACCTGGCCACGGGCCAGCAGAGCATGATCGAATGCGATGGCTACCCGGCCTACAAGTGCACCATCCTGGGTGACCAGATGCTCTACGCCCAGCGCATTGGTGAGCGGTTCGAGCACCGCCGCGTCACTGCCGCCAGGTCCGTTAGTCGGCGCAGTGTCGCCAGCGCCGTCCGCCGCTCAGCGGGCCAGGTCCAACCCCTCGCCACCCAACCGATGGGCAACTGCGGCTGCCGTGGGCGCTTTGCGTCTCGTAGCCCGATGGTGACGCGCGCCTCCTGCCTCGAATGCGTCGAAAAACACCTTGGAGCGGCTTACGTCCTGCTAACCGAAACCCGCGACGGTTATGCCCATCGCCTCCGGGCGATTGGCCACCTCCACGAAGCCGAGGACGAATCGCAGGAATGGCCCGAGCTTCATGCCGCGATCCGTGCGGCTCGCAAAGCCTATCAGACTGACGGCACCATGCCGGATTGGGAAGCCCTCGGAAAGGCATCCGACGCCGTACGTGCCGTCGTAATCGCCTGACGGTCAGTATAGATACGTTCCACATCGCCGTATCCCTAAAGCCCTGCCTCCGCAGGGTTTCTTTTTTTGCGCAGGTGCGACCAACCCTGTCACGGTTCTGTGCGAAACTCCGAACAAACTGCCGGCCGCGCAGGAGAATATTTGACATTAGAGTCCAATAGCTGTCAAATGATGGCCTATTCCACGGGTTGTGAAAGCCCATCCGCGAAGGAAGGCAGTGATGAGCAAGAAAACGCCTGACGTGATGACCTTAGACGAGGTAGCCGACTACCTCCGAATACCTCGGTCCACCGTCTATAAGCTCGCCCGGGAAGGCCGGATTCCCGGCCAGAAGATCGGGCGACAATGGCGGTTCCGACGGGCGGTCGTTGAGCACTGGTTGGGTGACACCGAGAGCCAGCAACGCAGAAAGACGCAAGAGCAGCAGGGCTAAGAGGGCTCCAAGATGGATGCGGATCAGATCAAGCAATTGGCAAGGCTTCGGCTTGCAGTAGGCTACCTAGGCGAGCAAGCTGAGATGGGTTGGTGGTCCAGCACGTTCTGTGGCAAGAGCGGCACTGCGTTTCTTGCGCCCGTTTTTCCCCGCACCCATGCCCTGGCCCAATACCACGGCGCTACAGCCGCCGCCGCCCGCGTCCATGACGACCGTATCGGTGTTGGTGATGTGTACCATCTATTCCGCCTTCCGGAGGATCTGGAGCAGAGCCTGCATGCGGTTGGTCGCATCGATGATCTGGCAACCAGTGTCCATACGGCGATGGGCTTTCTTTCTGCCTACGCAGAGAACGAACGAAACGATGCGGTCGGGCCAGTGAACGTCGGGGGATTGGCATCATTGCGAGATTCGTCAAGGTGGAAGTTGGTCGCGGCCTGCTATCTCAGCGGATTTGAGCAACAGAGGGAAACCTTCCCGTTCTTCTCGGATCGGAAATGAAGCATCGTCAGTATACAACGCAGCTGCAAGCAGGCTTAGGAATGGTCGATGAGACCAGGACCTTGCTTGACCTGTGGACACCTGGGATGACGGCGGCACGCCTCAACCAAGTGGCGCTGGAGTCTGGCCGCTTTCCCGGTGTGTCTGCTCGCCGACTTCGCAATCTCGTTACCGAGTGTTTTCATCCTCGCCTGCTTGTTGATGGCGGCCGACCGGCAGAGTACCTGAAGACTCTACGCAAGGCGATGTCCTTACGTGAGTTTGAGCAAATGCTCCTGGTCTACACCTGCCGAGCCAACATTATTCTCGCTGACTTTATCCGCGATGTGTATTGGCCAGCATACTCTTCGGGACGCGATGCGCTTTCCAATTTGGAGGCACGAGAATTCGTTACGAGAGCGAACCAACAAGGCCTGACGGCCAGGCCCTGGTCCGACACCACGATCCGCCGCGTGTCAGCATACCTGACGGGAGCCTGTGCAGACTTTGGCCTCCTTGAACGAGGCAATCGTAGCGTCCGCAAGGTGCTTCCCTGTCGAATTGAACCACACACTGCCATCGTTCTCGCATATGACCTGCACTTCAGTGGGTTGGGCGACAATGCAGTTATAGGTCATCCGGATTGGACACTGTTCGGCCTAGATAGAGCCGACGTCATCTCTGAACTGAAGCGGTTGTCCCTTAAGGGCACATTCCTTGTGCAAATGGCCGGTGAGGTGGTGCGCATCGGCTGGCAGTGCAAGAACGCAAAGGAGCTTTCCAGTGCCATTGCTGAAGGCTAATTTTGACGAATTGATAGAGCGCATCAGACACGGGCGCGACTTGGGACATGCGAGCTTTGAGCCCATCTATTACCTTGTGTTTTCGCCAGCTCGGATCCTTGAGGTAAAGCGGTCATTGTCTGCGTGGACCTCCCGGCTTCGCAATGAGGGATGGGATGTTCACGTATTTTCGATGGCTGAGCACATTGCATCAGTGCTGTCTTCGGCAGCACCCAGACGAATTTGGCTGGCAGCCGATAGGAAAGCTCCCCAAAGCTGGAGCAGAACGAACGAAGCGCTGGCCAATGCGCTGACCCAGGGTGCCCTTCAACAGCGGCTGGAAGAAAAGCTGACAGCATTGGAGCACAAGCCTAACGCATTGCTCTTGGTCGTCGACCTGGAGGCGCTGCATCCCTACATGCGCATCGGGGCCATCGAGAGTCAATTGTACGGCAAGTTCAAGGTACCCACGGTGTTCCTCTACCCAGGCGAGCGCACCGGGAAGACTCGCCTGAAATTCATGGGCTTCTATCCAGAAGATGGAAACTACCGATCCGTTCACGTAGGCGGATAATTGCACGAAGGGTGTGAGGCATGCATATAAAGAACCTATTTGATCCGGCCAAAGATATCTACCGGACCATTGAAAAGGTCATCACCTATAGCGCCTCGCAGGAGGCGCGGCTCAAGGCCGAGATCACCGAGTACATCGTCACCGACAGCATCGAGGAGCAGTTCGAACGACTCCTCAGTCGCATGCAGGCGGCGATGGAAATGGGAGGCGAGAACGAGATCGGCGTCTGGGTGTCCGGCTTTTACGGATCGGGCAAGAGCTCGTTCACGAAATATCTCGGCCTGTCCCTCGACGAAAGCGTTACCATTGAAGGCACGCCTTTTCTGAAGTACTTGCAGGACAGACTGAACAAGCCGCAGACGCGGGCACAGCTGGCTACACTTGCCAGCAAGCACTCCGCCGCCGTGATTCTTTTGGACCTCGCCAGCGAGATGCTCGCCGGCGCGACTATGGAGGACGTATCAACGGTTCTCTACTACAAGGTGCTTCAATGGGCCGGCTATTCGCGGAATTTGAAGGTCGCGGCTTTCGAGCGCAGGCTCCAGAAAGACGGCCGCTACGACGAGTTCACCGGTCGAATTGAGAAGGAGCTTGGAACTCCGTGGAAGGAGGTTCAAAACGACCCGCTTGTCATTGACAGTCTGATTCCAGAAATCGCCCACGAAATGTATCCGCAGCTGTTCAAGTCGCCCAGCGCCTTCACGACCGAAACTGCGGACTTCATTCGGTTTGAGAACGAGCGTGTCAAAGAAATGCTCGACATCGTTCGCGAGACTTCGGGCAAGGAGTTCGTGATCTTTATCATCGACGAGGTGGGCCAGTATGTTGGCTCACGGCAGAATCTGATCTTGAACCTCGATGGGCTGGCCAAGAATCTCAAGACGATCGGCGACGGTAAGGCCTGGATCATTGGAACCGCGCAGCAGACACTGACTGAAGACGATCCGCGCGCCTCATTGAACTCGCCTGAGCTATACAAACTCAAGGATCGCTTCCCGATCCAGATCGATCTTGAGTCGAGCGATATCAAGGAGATTTGTTACCGCCGCCTGTTGGGCAAGTCGCCGGATGGACAGAAGAGGCTGGAATCGGCGTTCGACAAGCATGGGCAGGCCTTGCGCTACAACACCAAGCTCCAGGACGCGCGCTACTACGATTCGGACTTCGACAAGGAAGTGTTTGTCAACCTCTACCCCTTCCTCCCAGCCCACTTTGACATTCTGCTGCACCTCCTCGGCGCACTCGCCAAGTCCACAGGCGGCATTGGCCTCCGGTCCGCCATCAAAGTTATCCAAGACATCCTTGTCGAAGGTCCCGATGACCAGGAACCCGTAGCCAACCAGCCTGTGGGCTGGCTGGCCACCACCGTTACGCTGTTCGATGCCCTTGAAAAGGATATTCGTCGGGCGTTCCCGTCAATCCATAAAGCGGTTGGCAAGGTGGCGATACGTTTTCCAGACTCCCAAATTCACCAGAATGTCGCCAAGACGGTCGCGGTGCTTCAAATCCTGGGCAACATGCCGGTAACGGCTCAGAATGTCGCCAGCCTGATGCACCCGGCCATTGACGCTCCTAGCCAGCGAGACAAGATCGACGCGGCCATCGCCGACCTTACCAGCGATCCGATTGTGCCGTTTGGGGAAAAGGACGGCAACCTTTGCTTCTTCAGCGAAAAGCTCAACGATATCGACCAGGAACGGGGCCAGATTCCGCTTCGAACCATCGAAACACGACGCATCCAGAATGAGGCGCTTCGTGAGGCATTCAGCCCGCTACCATCGACGCGACTCCACGGATCATTGGCAGTCACCTCGGGCCTCAAGGCCATGGCCGGGTCGATGGTTGCGAGCCTGGCGGGCGAGCGCGAAACCATTCAAACTGTGGTCGAGTTCGTCGATCCCAATGACTACGACACCGCTCGCACGCGGCTTGTCGAGGAATCCCGTCAGCGAAGCTCGCAGAACACCATCTATCTGATTGGCAGAACGTCGCCGGAAATCGACGACAAAGTTGCCGAGATTTACCGCTGCCGAGAGATTGTGCAGCGCTACCGCAACGACCCTGACGCAGAGGTCAAGGAATACTGTGCCGCTCAAACCGATCGTGCAAATAAGCTGAATAGTGAGCTGGAACATCTGCTCAAACGCTGCCTTGTCCAGGGCTCGTTCATCTTCCGTGGCCAAACCACCGCCGTCGACAGCATCAACCACGACGTGGTCGAGGCCGCCAAGAAGTATCTCGCCGAGGTTGCCGAGCAGGTGTTCGACCGCTATGGCGAAGCTGCCGTCCGTGCCGACACCACGCTGGCGGAAAAGTTTCTCCGAGCAGGCAATCTCAAGGCTGTCACTTCGTCCATTGATCCACTCGGACTGGTTCAGGTCAGTGGTGGCACGCCGCACATCAAGACCGATCACAAGGCCATTGTCAGCATTCGCGACTACATCGACCGTCACGGCACGGTCGAAGGCAAGCGGATGATCGATTTCTTCACCGATGCGCCCTTCGGCTGGTCGCAGGACACGCTGCGTTACCTGATCGCCGCTATGCTGGTCGCCGGCGAGATCAAGCTGAAGGTGTCGGGCCGCGAAGTCACCGTCAACGGCCAGCAAGCCATTGACGCCTTGCGCACAAACAACTCGTTCAAGACCGTTGGCGTTTCATTGCGCGATGAGCGCCCGTCCAATGAGGTACTCGCCAAGGCCGCCCAGCGATTGACCGACCTGGTGGGAGACACCGTCATCCCGCTGGAAGACGAGATCAGCAAAACGGCCACGAAGCAGTTTCCTAAGTACCAGTATCAGTTCGGCCCGCTAGCCGAAAAGCTCGATGCACTCGGGCTGCCCGGTGCCGAAGTTGTTCGCTCCCTGAACCAGGAATTGGCCGACGTGCTGCTGACGGACGCGTCCGATGCTCCCCAGCGTCTGGGCAGTGAGGAATCACCGCTCTACGACGGCCTCAAATGGGCCATCGAGGTCGACAGGGCCTTGAAGAATGGCCTCGAATCGACCATTCGCGACCTCCAGCAGCACCGCCGCGAGATCGAAGCCCTGCCGGATTCAGGCGTGCCCGGCCAGCTTCGCCAGGACCTGGCCGAAGAACTGACCCAGCTTGCCCAACGGCTTGCCCAGAATGACTTCTACGCGCATGCATCCGATCTAGCCACGGTGCTCACTGCCATCAAGGCCCGTACTCGTGATGCTGCCATCGAGATGGCAAGCGCACAGCGTCAGGTCATCAAGGAGGCCGCCGACGAGCTTCAGCAGATGCCCCAGTGGTCCGAGCTTGGCCGCGATGAGCAATCCCAGGTCCTCAATCAGCTCGACAGTATTTCCGTCGAAGCCACTGAAGATCTGGCCGGAATCAAGACGCTGCTCAACCAGTCGTTCACCATCCGCTCGCAGATCGACGCCATCCGCGAGGGCATCATCAAGACCGCCCGCGAGCGCCAACGTGCCCGGCTGGAGGAGGAACGCAAGGAAGCCAAAAAGGCTGGCCAAACCAAGCTCAGCCGCACCGTGAGCATACCGGCCACCATCAACAGCGCCACTGACCTGGAAGAGCTGATCCGCTCCCTCCAGGCTCTCAAGGCTGAGTTGGCGGTTTACAACGACATCGAAGTGACCATCAAGATCGGGAAATGAGTGACCATGGCGTTTGATCAGTCAACCCGTAACCGTCTGGCCCGCTTCGTCAGCGATACTCGCGCGCTGCTGACCGAGGAATTTACGCGCCAGCTTCAGCACGTCTATGGGCTCGATCCGGAAACCGGCGACGTGACCGATCCGGCCAGGCTCACCCTGGACAACGTCCAGCGCGAAACCGCCCGGCTGCTCCGCGAAACCATGGAGCACTACCTCGCTTCGGCCGACACCAGCACCGCCGCCAAGGCCAAAAAGGCCCGCCAGGAAACGCTCAACCGCATCGTGCGCGAGCAGGCCTTCACCGTCCTCAACCGCCTCTGCGCCCTGCGCATGGCTGAGGCGCGTGGCCTGCTCATCGAATCCATCGCCAAGGGCTACCAATCCAAAGGCTTCCAGCTTTACCAGCGTCTTGCCGGCACCGCCCTGGGTGAAACCGGCGACTGCTACCGCGTCTTCCTGTTCAGCGTTTTCGACGAGTTCGCCGTTGATCTACCCGTCCTGTTCGACCGCTTCAGCCCCCAGGGCCGACTGTTCCCCCGCGAAACAGCGCTCCTGGCCGTTCTCGAGCAGATCAACCATCCCGACATCGATCCGCTCTGGGCCGAAGACGAGACCATCGGCTGGATTTACCAGTACTTCAACTCCGTCGAAGAGCGCCGGCAGATGCGTGCCGAGTCCCAGGCCCCGCGCAACAGCCGCGAGCTGGCCGTCCGCAACCAGTTTTTCACGCCGCGCTACGTCGTCGAGTTCCTCACCGACAACACCCTCGGCCGCATCTGGTACGAGATGACCAAGGGCCAGACCGCCCTGAAAGACTCCTGCCGCTATCTCATCCGCCGACCCAACGAAATCTTCTTGGCTGAAGGCGAGGAAGCGCCCAAGCCCCCGGAAGGGCAGCAGCCGGCTGAGGACCTCTCCCAGGAAGAACTGCTCAAGCAGCCGGTCTACATTCCGCATCGGCCGCTCAAGGACCCGCGCGACATCAAGATGCTCGACCCCGCCTGCGGATCGATGCACTTCGGCCTCTATGCTTTTGACCTCTTCGAACGAATCTACGATGAGGCATGGGACCTGGAGGCCGAGCGTGGCCCCGACGCCTTCGTTCGGCCCGAGGGCCTCAAGCCGCTCCGCGAAACCTACGACAGCAAAGAGGCCTTCCTCTGCGACGTGCCGCGCCTGATCATCGAGCGGAACATTCACGGCATCGACATCGACCCTCGCGCCGTTCAGATCGCCGGCTTATCTCTCTGGCTGCGCGCCCAAAAGTCCTGGCAGGCGCAGGGTATCAAGGCCCAGGACCGGCCACAGATTCAGCGCTCCAATATTGTCTGCGCCGAGCCGATGCCCGGCGAGGCCGACATGCTTGAAGAGTTCCTCAAGGGCCTGCGCGAAGACCGGCTCGAGTCGCTCATCCGCCGGGTACTCAAGGTGCCCGAAAACCAAAAGGTTCGCGCCACACCCCGGATGGCGGATGCTCTCTGCGAGATTGTCCGCACCGTTTGGAAGGAAATGGAGCTGGCCGGCGAGGCGGGCAGCCTGCTGAAGATCGAGGAGTCCCTCGCGGAGGCTATCGCCAAGGGCAAAGAGGAGTGGGTCGAAAAGGCACCGCTGTTCCGCGTGACGGAGTTCGGCCTGACCGAGACGGAACAGGCCAATCCCACAGTCAAGTATTACAAGACGGTGCCGGGCGAGGAGGAGGATTTTTGGAGTCGGGCGGAAACTCTGGTGCTGGCGGCACTGGAAGACTATGCCCATCAGGCACAAGGTCTTGAGGCATCGCGCAGACGCATGTTTGCCCAGGACGCTTCCAGAGGATTCGCGTTCATTGATCTGGTGCGTAAACGGTTCGACGTCGCTCTCATGAATCCTCCCTTTGGCGAGTTCACTGCCTCGGCAAAACCATATGCTAAGCACGCGTTCCCAAGCACAAGCAACGATATCTTCGCTGCATTTACTCAGCGCTTCTTCGATATGCTTCACGATAGAGGCCTTCTCGGAGCTATAACGAGCCGAACGGGCTTCTTCATCACGACGTTCCGCAGATGGCGAGAAGAGTTCCTACTGGATCGAACTACCCTCACCTGCCTGGCGGATCTAGGCCTGAATGTGATGGACGACGCCATGGTTGAGGCGGCAGCGTATTGCCTCGCTCCACGTGACGTTCAGGCCAGGAGCTTGTGCGTCCGGGCATTGGCAAACGATGCTCCCGCTGACGTGCTGCAAACCGCGGTTGATGCAGTTCGCGTCGCTACACACTGCGATTCGGTGTGTCTGCCTTCCCAGGAGCAGTTCTCACTTCTACCTCAGTCCCCTTTCGTCTATTGGGTCAGCCGGCCCATTATTAGTCGACTGATGTCACACGCCCCTCTAACGCCCGGAATCGCAGACGTGAGGCAGGGGCTTGCAACTGCGGATGATCCTCGTTTTGCGCGAGCTATTTGGGAAGTTCCGCCAGCTAACATCCGTTTATGTCGTGAAGAGCCTGGGGACTGGGTACCTTATATCAAGGGCGGCAGCTCACAGCCGTGGTTCGCACCCGTGACGTTGGTTGTCAACTGGAAGAAGAACGCTGGCGAGCTTTGGAGCAACCTGAATAGCCGTGGAACAATACGATCCAACATTTGGATGCTCAAAGAAGCTATTGAAAAACACTTCTTCCGACCAGGCTTCAGTTGGACTCGTCGAGCTGTACGGTTCATCCCTTACGTGACGCCAGACGGTGCAATACCTTCTGCCAGTCGATATATCGCTTATCCAGTGGGCGGAAGTGAGTATGCGGCCATGGGCGTTGCAGCGTCCAACATCGCAAGCTCTTATCTGCGCTTCTACGGTGAGATGTTTCAACGCCCCAATTACATGGTTGAGGTTGTAAAGACGCTTCCGTGGCCACCTCTCTCTAACGGTCTTGAAGAACGCATCTGTGAGCTCGTCCAAAGAGAAGTGGCGCGACGACGGATGTTGTATCTTGTCGCGGAGCCCTACCAGGAGTTTTGCGTTCCACGCGTTCTCCTTCGACGTGAGCTATCAGGTGAATTAGATTTCGACCGTCACTGCTTGCTCAATGATGAGGTCGAATCGCTGATAGCCGATGCATATGGATTTGCAAAGGCGGACTGCCAACTGCTTGAACGAGACTTACATGAGGCGGTGGAGTACCAGCATGGCACATCCAGCTCAAGTGACGATGATGGCGAGGATGACCAGGAGGTGGGCCCGCAGACGCCTCAAGAGCAATATGAGGCACTGTTATCCTATGCGTTCGGCTGTGCAATAGGCCGATGGGATATCAGATACGCGACCGGAGCGAAGGCGATCCCTGCACTCCCTGGTCCTTTTGATCCCCTTCCGCGTTTGCCGTTCGGCGCGCTCGAGGCACCCCCGAACGGGGAGCACTACCCGATCGAGTATTCTCCGTTTGGCATAATGTGCGCCGATGAGGGGCATGACTGGGATGTTGTAAGCAAGGTCCGTGCTGTTCTTGATGCGGCTCTAGGCAGTGAGGCCGCCATGGTTGAACAACAGGCTCTGGATGCGCTTTCGGTCTCTGGTTTACGCGAGTATTTCTGCAATTCCAATCGCTTCTTTTCTCAACACCTAATTCGTTACACCAAGAGTCGCCGCTACGCCCCGATTTACTGGCCCCTCTCCACACCGTCCGGCTCCTACGTTCTGTGGCTGTACTACCACCGCCTGACGGACCAGACGCTGTACACATGCGTGAACGACTTCGTTGACCCGAAGCTCAAGCAGGTGTCGGAGGAAGCCGACCGGCTGCGCGGCAAGAGTCATCGGTCGTCGGCGGAGGAGAAGGAACTGGAGCGGCTGACCGACCTTGAGCTGGAGCTGAAGGACTTCCGCGACGAGCTTCTGCGGGTCGCCAAATTCTGGAAGCCCAATCTCAACGACGGCGTGCAGATCACGGCTGCGCCGCTGTGGAAACTCTTCCGGCACCGCCAGTGGAGGAACCGCCTCAAAGAGACCTGGGAGAAGCTTGAAGCCGGCGAATACGACTGGGCGCACCTGGCGCTATCGATCTGGCCCGAGCGCGTCGTCCGCGCCTGCCAGAAAGACCGCAGCTACGCCATCGCCCACGACCTGGAAGACCAACTCTGGCACGAGGTCGAGGTCGAGAAGGTCGGCCGAGGCGGCCGCGTAACCACCACCACCGAATGGCAACCCCGCGACCTAAGCGAGGTCGAACTGAACGAGATTATTGACGAAGTGAAGGCACGCTGAACACAGGAGGCGCGATCATGGCTCGAAAGCATATCGACATCCAGGTGAAGGCAGTCCGGCAGCTGCTGGAACACGTGGATGAAGGCCGATTCGCCATCCCCAAGCTTCAGCGGGAATTCGTCTGGGATGGCCCGAAGGCGGCGAAATTGCTGGACAGCATGCTCGCCCGCATGCCGATCGGTGTGGTAATGATCTGGGAGACGCCCCGCAGCCAGCGGCTGTACCTGAGGCAGAATTACCACGTGCTGCCGCCGTTCAACGCCAAGAACGGCAAGGTGTGGTTTCTCATCGATGGGCAACAGCGGGTGTCGGTGATCCACCACGTCCGCGAGGGGAGAACACTGAGTAACGCCAAGGGCAGAGAGATCGACTTCCGCCGGGTGGTGTTCTCCTTGGAGAAGGAGGAGGACGGCCAGCAGATTCGATACCGCCGACCTGTGCGGGGCAAGTACGAATCGCTGAGCGACGTACTGCACCCCCAGTGGCGCAGCCGCCTGAGCCACTTGGGTAAGCGCCCCAAGGAACGAGTGCGGAACTGCCGGGACCGAATTCTGCGCTACCCCGTCTATCTGATGTTCGTCCAAGGCAAGCTCGACACGATTCGCGAATCGTTTCTGCGCATCAACACCCAGGGCATGAAGATTTCGACAGCGGATGCGATCTTCACTCGTGCCGAGGATTTGGACCTGCGCGACATTCAACACGAGGTCCACCAGCATTTGGATGACGGGTTCGGACGCATTCCTGAGATGCCGATCCTGTTTGCGATGTCCGCCGTGCGTGGCGGGACAGAGGCACGCGGCCAGGCGCTGCGAATGGTCATCCAACGACTCGAACGCGAAGCGAAGGCTGATCCCCGGCTGCGAAAGCAACTGGCCAGGCAGTGGCACCGCCTCGGGGTGTGCTTTGGCAAGGCGGTCGACTACCTGCGGCAGCACTTCTGTGTCTTGAACCGCGAGTATCTGTATTCGGATTACGTGGTGGCCGTGCTGGCGTTGTTCTTCTTCTGGAACGGGCGGGGACCGAGCGCCTCCCAGAAGGAGCAGCTACATCGCTGGTTCTGGGCGACCGCTGTGGGCAGTCGCTATTCGGGCAACAACTTCAACCGCTGCATTCCGGAGGATGTCGAGTTCTTCCATCGCTTGGCCAGCAAGCCGAACGCACGGTTCACCTACACCCCGGAAGTGGACCAGGTGGATGTCCGCAAGGCGCAATACGCCTCACGAACCGGCATTACGGCCGCTTTCTACTGCATGCTGCTGAGTCGACAGCCGGTGAGCATACTGGATGACGGACTGAACCCGATACCGCTGGATCGATACGCGACGTCGGCGAACCGAAAGGACCGGCACCACATATTCCCTCGCGCGGTACTTGCCCACGCGGGTTTCCCGGCCAGTCTTTACAACAGCATCTGCAATATCTGTCTGCTCACCGCCGAAGAGAATCAATCGATCGGATCAAGGCGACCACGTTCCTACCTGGGAGATGTTAAAGAGGATGGCACGTACTTTAAGCGGAAGATGACGCGGCACCTGATCCCTGTGCATGATGAAAGCGGAATATGGGACACCGACATAAAGCGCGGCTTCAAGCGGTTCGCGCGGGAACGGACCGAGTTGATCTGCCGTGAACTGGAAGCGGTCGCAGGAATGCGCCTATTCCGCAAGGGGCTGTAATGACTCAGGACACACTATGGCAACGATAAAGACATTCATCCAACAAGAAGTTCTCCTCCCCAGGCTCAAGAAGGCGGGTGTGATGGTCGTTTACGATCCTGACCGGCGCTACCGAGAGCTGTGTTTAGAGCTGGCCGATGAGAATCGCGTGGTGGTGGATGCCACCGAAAGCAGCATCGAGAGCCGCGAGCAGGCGCTGGCGACACTTCAGGCGATGGGGCAACCTGGGGCGAAGATCGCAAACATGCTGGTCTATGTGCCGGCAAAGCCGCCCGTGACGGACGAGGATAAGCAGCGCGATCCGTTTTCGATCTATATGGCCTGTGGGGCGGTCTTTCCCGAGGGCGACGGCGACGAGTACCTGAGCCTGTGCCTGCGGGCTAAGGCAGATCATGCCACCGAGATTCGGCGCATCTTCGCGGACAATGCAAACCCCAGCTTTGATGTGATCGACGCCGTGGGAGGAGGAGCCGGCTGGCCGAACCTCCAGGCCACCTTGAAGGTCGAATCGGCGCGCGACATCTTGTTTGCCTTGCTTGCGCCGAGCGACAAGCAGCTTAGTGCCCTGAAGGATAGCGACGCATGGGTGTCGGAAGCCAAGGAGCTGTTGGCGAATACGTTGGGGCTGAAGCTCAAGACCAAGAGCAAAAACTGGTCGCCCATCGCCGATGAGCTCTGGCGATTCCTGCTGTTCAGCGAGTTCGCCTTCGACCTCCCAGGCGAGTTGCCGGATGCCCTGGCGAACGTGCCGAGAGCCGCTCAGGAGGCCAGGCCACTGGTTGAGGATCTGTGTGATCGCCTTCGTGATTCGACGGTCAACCGGCCGCTATACATCGAGCGGGCCGAGAGCATCGAAAAAGAGCTCGCCTTGCGTGAGGCATGCGAGGGCATCGAGGATCTGGGCGTGCGTGACACGTTCCCGTTCGAGGAACGGTCGTTCTTCGCCCAAGCGGTGGACGCCCTGAAGCGCGACAACGTGGACAAATTGCGCCAGGTGCTGGGGCGGCATACGAGTTCGGTTTGGACCGGCCGAGGCGAAAATCAGGCCCAGTGGCAGTTGATCGAAGCGGCCGTCAAGCTAGTCGAGGCATGTGAAGATGCCGATCGGCAGTTGCCAGAGCACGCTCGTAGCCAGGAATCACTGATTGACTTCTATACATCCAGCATGCGCGAGGTGGATCGGCTGCAGCGCGAGTTCGAGCAGGCGGAGCGTGATCTGCTGATCAAGCAGGATGGTGCCGAGGATGCCGTGCCCCACGCACGGGCTGCATATCGCAAGCTGGTGGATAAGGTACAGGGCCTTTTCATTCGGCATCTGGAGCAGTCGGGATGGCCCCCAGCCGGCCGCCTGGCGAACGCGGATGTGTTCGATAAGTTAATCGCACCCAAGCTGCTGGAGAGTGGCCGTCGGGTCGCCATTTTGTTGATTGACGCGTTGCGGTACGAGCTGGGCGTCGAGCTGGAGAAGCAGCTTGTGGATGACGCCCAAGTGGAGATGCAGGCTGCGTTTGCTCAACTGCCGACCATCACGCCGGTGGGTATGGCCAGCCTCCTTCCTGGAGCGGGTAGTGACTTGCGGCTAGTGCGGAAAGACGACCAGATGGTCGTATGCCTCGGCGATCAGACCCTTCCTCAGGTAACGCAGCGGATGGAGGTGTTGCGGCGACGGTATGGGGACCGTTTCGCCGAGACGGGCCTGGCCGAGTTCGTCCGCGGCAAGGCGAAGGTCGATGACTCGGTGGAACTGCTGGTGCTGCGCAGTACCACGATTGACCAACATATGGAATCGACGCCGGAGATGGCACTTCGACTCATCCATGAGTCGCTAAAATCCATCCGCGTGGCTGTGCACAAGCTCCGCGAGCTTGGGTTCAACGACGCCTTTATCGTCACCGACCACGGCTTCTACCTGAATACGGCCACGGGGCCGGGCGACGTCTGTGCCAAACCGCAGGGAAACTGGCTGACCCTGCACGAGCGCGTGTTACTTGGAGATGGCACCCCAGACGCCGCCAACTTCGTGATCCCCGCAGAGCGGTTGGGTATTCGAGGCGAATTCAACCAAGTTGCTGGCCCTCGAGCGATGATTCCGTACCGCGCCGGCGGATGGTATTTCCACGGCGGCGCATCGCTGCAGGAAGCCGTTGTGCCGGTGATCGTTATGCGTCTCCAAGCGGCTGAGGGCAAGACAGCCAAGTTGCCGCCGATCACGATCAGCTACAAGCGAGGTGCTAAGAAGATCACGACGCGTCGGCCCGTCATCGAGGTGAGTGCCGGGGCAGGCGACCTGTTCTCAATGGGAACAGTGTTCGAAGTGCTGCTGGAAGCCCACGATCGGAAGAACAATGTTGTTGGTGAAGCGAAACTCGGCGGCGTAGTGAATCCGGCCACTCAAACGCTGTCCATCAAGCCGGGCCAGACTTTGAGCGTGACTCTGCGGATGGACCTTGAGTTTGAAGGCAAGTTCACGGTAAAGGCACTCGACCCGGCCACGCTGACGACGTACGGCAAGCTGGACCTGGAGACTGACTACACGGTGTGAACTCATGGCAAACGACGCGCTCGATAATAGGTTACTGGATGTGTTCAGCGGAAAGGTCGTGCGGAAGGACCTGCTGCACCGCATCAAGAAGGGCACGAACGTTCCGACCTTTGTGCTGGAATTTCTGCTGGCCCGATACTGCGCAAGTGACGAACCGGCTGAAATTCAGGCGGGTTTAGAGGCAGTTATCGCCACATTACAGGAGAACTATGTCCGCGCCGACGAATCGAATGCGGCGCAGTCAAAGGTGGCCACCAAGGGCAAGCATCGCTTCATCGACAAGGTCCACGTTCGTTACGTCGAAAAGGAAAAGCGCCACTGGGCGGCCCTGGAGAACTTCAACTCCCAGCGCATCGCCATTTCAGAGAAGTTCTATCGGGACAACGACCGCCTACTTGAAGGGGGGATCTGGGCCGAGGTGACAGTCGGCTATAACGAAATCGATGATGAAGACTATGCCTTTTATATCGAAGACCTTCGGCCTATCCAGCTTAGCCGATTTGACTTCGAAGGCTACGTCGAAGGGCGAAAGCAGTTCTCGCGAGATGAGTGGATGGACGTCGTGCTGCGATCGGTTGGGCTGGAAGGCAGTAAGCTGTCGCAGCGTCTGAAGATGCACTTCATAGCTCGGTTGGCTCCACTGGTTGAGCCCAACTTCAACTTCATCGAACTGGGACCACGCGGCACCGGAAAATCCTATTTCTTCAGCGAATTCTCTCCGTACTCCACCTTGATCAGTGGCGGGCAGGCCACCAAGGCGACATTGTTCTACAACAATGCACGGAAACGTGTCGGCCTCGTCGGTTTCTGGGACACCATTGCGTTTGATGAGGTCGCGGGCATCAAGATCAAAGACCCGGACACCATCCAGATCATGAAGGATTACCTGGCGAACGGGCGGTTTTCCCGTGGGGTCGAGGTCATCGCCGATGCGAGCATGGCGTTTGTCGGGAATATCGATTACTCCATTGAGCAGGTCGTTAATTCCACCGAGCATGATCTCTTTATGCCATTGCCCAAAGAGTTCGACCTGGCGGTGATGGACCGCTTTGCCTGCTACCTCCCAGGCTGGGAAATGCCAAAGAACAGCAGCCAGTACTTGACGATGAACTACGGGTTCATCACCGACTACCTGGCCGAAGCCTTCCACTTTCAGTTTGCTCACACGAATCGGTATGAGGAGGTCACAAAGCGAATTCGCCTGGGCAAGGCGGTCGAGGGACGGGACGAAAAGGGGATCAAGAAAACTGTCTGCGCGTTCCTCAAGATTCTGCATCCGGACGGCCCGCCTACCGATGAAGAATTTGCCGAATATGTCGCCTATGCCGTCGAATGCCGACGGCGCGTGAAAGAGCAGATGAATAAGCGGAAGCCCGATGATGAATTCGCCAAGATCGACCTTTCGTATTTTGACGCCAAAGGAGAGGAGGTTGTTGTCTATTGTCCGGAGTCAAGAACGGCCAGAGCAACACAGCAGCCCGTGCGAAGGGCCATAGCAGCGGAATCGGAATGCGAAGAGGGAGGCGAATTACGGGATACAGCGTCGCCAGTACGGGCGGAAGTGACAGACAAGCCGAGCGCATTCACAAATACCGGCATTGTCGAAAGCCCAACTGGTAAGCAGGTGGCGTCCACTGAATCCATCGAACCGAAGGAACAGCACTATACGATCCTGTATGGAGACACCGGGCATAGCTATGAATCCATCTTGACTCCATACCTCGCTAACGCGAAGGAAGTCGTCGTCGAAGACCCGTACATACGGATGACTCACCAGGTGCAGAACTTCGTCAGGTTCTGCGAGGCTGTGGTAAAGCACGCCAGCGTCAAACGGATCAAGCTGGTCACAAGTTACGATGAGGGTGCGCCGCCGGATGAGGTGAACGAGCGTCTTGACGAGCTTAGGCAAAGCCTCCTTGAGATGGATGTCGTTCTTGACATCGAAGTGAACCCGAATCTTCACGACCGCGAAATTCGAATCGACAATGGATGGATTATCAAGATCGGACGTGGCCTGGACTTTTACCAGAAGCCGACGAGTTGGTTTAGCGTTGGCGCGCACGACATGTCGTTGCGTCCATGTCTCGAAACGAAGGTCGATATATACCGCGTTGAAGGTTGATCACCTTCCTCGGCGCGAGGGCGGACTTATGTCCGGCCTCGGAGTGCGGGCATCGCGTTGCTTTGAACTCGGAGGGAAGACACTGAGATGCAACAGGTGTCCATCCACTCGGAGTGCCTGGCCAAGCACGTCAGTAGCCTCAAACCGCAGGTCATCGCCAAGGCCCACGGCACTGAACGCCTGGCAAGCCTGCTCCGCTACGTGCTCTACGAGGACACCGGCAGCCTTGGCTGTAAAGGCTTTCTGGGTGTTGTGTGGGGCTGCTTCGGCGTCCATTGCGTAACTGGCTATCAGTCGACCCCAGATCGCCTCCAGTGTCGAAGGCGAGTCAAAGACGTCCATCGCGACAAATCGGCCACACACAGCCGCCACAACGCCACACGCGGCCGACGGGTACGGTAGAGCGTCGTGGTATCTGCCAAGGACGCCCGCGAGCGTGGCAATGGCGTCGGACATCGCCCGGGTGGGTGACTGGGCCGCATGTGCCTCAACGTGCTCGGCCACGCAGTCCCATACAGCCCCCTGGTCACTTTCCGCCCGGCTGCGAGCGCGCAGACTGTACTGTACGTCACGACTCTTGCGGCGCCGCAGGCTGCTCGGGGCATAGTAGCCTGACTTGAAGGTCGGACTGACGTGGTGCCATCGGCCTTCCTCCACGCACGAGACGGGTATGCGCGTCTTCGACTTCGGCGGCAGCAGCACGCTGGTATTTAGGATGCGGTTCTGCTTCGCGCCTTGTAATTCCTCGCCGTCGATGAGCAAGACTGGGCGTTCCGCGTCATTGACGGCCAGGAGTTCGGGAACGGTGCCTGACTCATCGACCTCTGTGATAGTCAAGACGCCAGCGCTGATAGCCTCGGACGCCAGGAGGTAGTTGTGGAAGCGTGGCTGATGCGCCGCCCCACGTAGTGGCACCAAGGTCAGGTTGCGATGGCCGATGGCAGTGCCCGGCGTCCATGTCGGGAGGATGTCCTTCATCTGGATGGTGGTCATGGCTGGCCCTTTCCTGTTTGGATTGCCGATAAGAACGTAATCGGGGCCTGCGACAGGTCCGGTCGCACCTGGCGAACGTTCCAGAGAAAATCCGCCGGGAGTATGACCCATCCTGTCATGGGTCGCGGTTAACCTTCTGGATGCTTGGCAATCGCCGAGCGGCGGGATCGCAGAAAGGATCGTAGGTATGGCCCGGGGCGACGGACTTTTTCGGCAGTGGGAGCTGATCAAGGTACTCCAGACTCACCGATTCGGTGTGAGCACGGAAGAGTTGTGCGCCCGCCTGGAGTGTAACAAGCGCACGGTGCAACGTGACCTGACTGTCCTCCAGGACATCTTTCCGATCAGCTACGAGCAGCGCGATCGTGGTAAACGGTACTGGAAGCTCTCGTGCAACGCCATCGAGTCCGCACAGCTCCAGTTGACTATGACCGAGATGCTGAGCCTATTCCTATCCCAGCAGTTACTGCTTCCGTTGACGGGCACGCAATTCGGCGATGGGCTTCAGACCGCGCTCCATAAGATTCGGGCGTTGCTGCCGGCGAGGGCACTGACGTACTTCGAGGGCCTCGACGGCTCGTTCCTCATCAAGAGCCTAGCCAACCACGACTACTCCGGCCTGGACAAAGAAATCCGCATCCTCAACGAAGCGATTCTGAACAAGAAGTGCGTGAAGGTCATCTACCATTCGGCGAGCAAAGGCCGGGAGACAATCAGCGAATTCCATCCGTACGGCATGGTCCTGTTGCACGCCTCGCTGTACTGCATCGGCTACCTGGCATGCTACAAGGAAGTTCGCACGCTCAAGGTCGCCAGGATCAAGGGGCTGACGCGACTGGAGAAGTGCTTCGAGAAGCCTGCGGATTTCACGCTGAACGGTTACCTTCAAGGCGCGTTTGGCGTCTTTCAGACGCAGAAGCCGCGCAGGATTCGCGTCGAATTCACCGGCTGGGCGGCGACGAACGTTCGTGAGATGCAATGGCATCCCAGCCAGAAGATTGTCAAGGACAGCAAGGATACGGTCGTCGCCACGTTCGAGTTGGGCAACACCGTCGAGTTCAAGCGATGGCTGCTGGGCTTCGGACCGGCTGCCAGAGCGATGGAACCGGCTTCCTTGGTCGAGGAGATCGCGCGTGATCTGAAACAGGCTTGCGGTCACTACGCCCATGTCCGGCAATATGCAGAAGGAGTGACGAGGTGACACTTGTGCTCGGAGCATGGACCAGTTACGTCGTCCTTGCCATCATCATTCTCGTTGTGCTCGTATTGGCCGTTGCGGTCGCCATTCTTCGGAAGACGGGCGCACGGATAGACGACAGCCCTTACGAAGCGTGTCCTCCGCTGACACCCGCCGAGCGCAGTTTCTGGCAGGTGCTGCAGCAGTGCCTTCCTGATGGCTACGTGCTGCTGGCCAAGGTGCGACTGGCCGACATCGTAAACGTGAAGAAGGGCTTCGACGCCAAGACGCGGCAAGCACACTTCAATCGGATATCTCGCAAGCATGCGGATTTCGTCATCTGCGACGCAGTGGAGATGATGCCACGTGCGGTTATCAAGCTCGACGACGCTTCACACCAAGCACGACGTTCGTCCGAACGTGATGAGCAGAAGGACCGCATCATTGAGGGGGCCGGAATCCGGCTGCTTCGCATTCGTGCTCAGCGTGCTTATGACACCGGTCAACTTCGCGAATCGCTGTTGACCGCGACTGCCCGCAGGAGCATCGCGCAACCACTCGCTGCCCAAATCGGCCAGGAGAGTGAAGCTTCGCGCACCGACGATCCCACGGCGAATCCAGCAACGCCGAATTGCCCGAAGTGCGGCTCTGTCATGGTGCTTCGAGTGGCGAAACAGGGCGCGAACAAGGGAGGCCAGTTCTGGGGGTGCGGTCGTTACCCGCATTGCAAAGGAATCCTTATCGTGGACTGATGCCAGCGGTGTTCAGTGCGGCATGCCATGTTCCGAACAGCCGCCTTGCTGCTTTGACGATGGACTGAGGGTGATCCCCGGCGCGGTGGGCCGTCTTAGCATGGCGTTTGAGGTAAGCGACGATGTCCGCTGTGGCGTACGGACGCCGACGACGACGCACAATATCCGGATCGATTCCCGCCTCGTCCAGTGCTTCGCGCCAGCTGCCGAATAGCCTGCGTGCTGCGTCGTATAAGCGCGGAGCCTGATGTGCGGCCGCGAAGCAGTGCAAGGCTTCGCCCGCCTGCTGTCGCAAGAGAATACCCTCGATGACGGTGACTTTCGTCCAGATCGGAAATTCCGCTGAAGGGTTGGGCACGCCAGCTGCGCGTAACGCCGCCTTCCAGGACCCGAAGAGACGGCGAGACGCGGTCTCCGCTGACTGCGGTGCGACGTTGTAGGAGGCGACAGGAAGCCCAGCGGCGGCACGGTCTCGGATCAAGTCAATGATCTCATCATGCGTCCAGGGGCAGCGGCTGGCGCGTACTCGCTCTGGGTCGTATCCTGCCGTATGTAACGCGCTGTCCCAGGATCCGAGCAGCTTTCGGGCAGCTTGCGGCAAGCCGCCGTCGACCTTGCGGACGGATGCATAGTTGAGAGCGACGCCCTGGCGGTCGAGTTGATGGATCGCTTTAATGACTCGCCCCACCGTCCACGCTCGCCGATTGGTCACGGCCTCAAAGTCGATGCCCGCGGCTGTCATTGCCTTGCCCCAGCACCCGAAATGTCGGGTGGCCGCTGCCATCAGGCTGGGATCGACCACGCGGACGTGGCGGGACTTAAGCGATGCCCCTTCGAGTTCCATCTTCAAGATCGTCCGGATCACGTCTTGTGCCTCGGGATACGCGTTGGGGCGGGGACCTTGTCTTCGGACACTACCCACGTCGGGTGTTCCCTCTGATGGTCGCTGGGTCCAGGCCCGCGGCGACAAGCGCCCCGTCCCAGGACCCAAAGAGCCTGCAAGCCGGTCGCCGGATGTGATTGGGGCGAACGTCCTTGGCATTCAATGGTTCGCCGCACCGGTGCTTCCGGCGCAGTTCCGCGATTAACTCATCGGCAGTCCATGGCTTGCGGTAGACCCGCACCGTCTGAGGGTCGATACCAGCCGTTCGCAGCGCTTCGTCCCAGGAGCCGAATATCCTCACTGCCGCCCGGGACAACGAGTTGCGTCGAACGGCGGCATGATTGACGGGCAATCCCGTCCTGTGCATCTGTTGGATAGTCTGCACCACTCGCTTGGGCGTCCAGGCCGGAACGCGCAGCGTCCATAGCGCTGGGTCCACGCCAGCCGCCGCAAGCGCATCGGCCCAGGAGTCGAAGTACCGATCAGCCGCGCTGGCCAGGGTTGCTTCTGAGATTTGGATCGCATGCAGATTCAGCGGTCGGCCCTGGGAGGCCAACTCGCCGATTCGCTCGATCACGCGTTGTTGGCTCCAGCGACGATGGCATCGGACGCGCGAGGGCTTGATTCCGCAGGCCCGCATCGCCTGGTCCCACTGGTCGAAGATACGCAGCACGGCAGCATGGAGTCGCCGGTCGTCACGAAAGACGGCGGCGTAGTTAAGAGGCAGACCACGCGATTCCCTGGCAAGCAAGGCTTTCAGCACGTCGGTCTTGCTCATCGTGCTGCGTTCGGAGTGGCGTGCCGACCCTCGTGCCAATGCAGTTACCTCATATCAGATCGAAAAAGCTGTCTCTTCCAAGGTGCGGCAGGTACTTCATCACCGCTGCCGACAGCGGAAGGATCTCCAGACGAATCCAGCTGCTTTCTCCCGAGAAGCACACCCGTTCGACGGCGAAGCGCCGCTCGCGTTTGTCGGTGAGGACAAACCGAAGCAGCGGGTAGTACTGAGGCCGTTTGGCGTTCTTTTCTTTGCGTCGGGCGCGGAACATGTCCACCAGTTCCGGCGAGTAACGCTTGGCCAGTGCCTTATCTAAGGCGTCGGCGAATCCATCGGCGAACTCCGCGTCCAGGCTCTCCTGGAAACACTTACGGTCCTTGGCCGAGGCATAGACAGTGGCGGATTTGCCGTCGACGTCCAGCAGGTACGCGAATGGGCGCAAGTTCTCCATGGACGTGTGCAAAAGCCGCTCTTCCAGGGGCGTGATCTGCTTGGGGCGCACCCGGCGCACGGCAACATGGCCGTGAACGGTCTCCCGGACCTCGAACCCTTGAGGTAGACGCGAGACAGCCCCATTATCACTGGTGCGCATCACGTGATAGGTGCGGCCGTCTGTCCCCCGCACGCTGTGCAGGTAGTAGGTCGCGCCATGCTTGTTGGTGTATGAAAACGGCTCCATCGCGCCTTCCTGGTCTGTATCGTCGAGCTTGTGGTCGTGGCCCGGCGCAGTCGTCCGAGCGACAGTCTCAACCGACCGCCTTGCCTTCGCTTTCGGCAAGCACCGACTCGAAGAACATGAGATCCTCGGCGTGGTGCTCGGCCATGTAGTTGCGCAGCTCAGGCCGGCTGACGATCTGACGGATGTAGATGGCCAGCTTCAGCAGGTCACCGACATACTGCCGATAGAGGGCGCTGTAGAAATCGTAGTGTTTTTCAACCTCCGCGAGCTTCTTGACCAAGTCACGTTTGGTGTTCTGACCGCGTTGCCAGGGGCTGTTGCGGCGTTTCTTGCTGCGCAGATGGGGCTGGGTGGCCAGCACCTGAGCCTTGGCGAACGCCAGGCTCCAATCGCCGCCTTCCTGCATGAGCTTGAGAATCTCCAGCTGCCGCTTGGGCACGACGTAGGCAATCTCCTTGGCCACCGACTGGAGCAGCGTGCCCTTTTCCAGTTCTGCGACCACCAGCGGATGCAGGTCGCGGTAGAGCGCCGTATTCAGCCGCGTCTTGAGCGACTCAACGCCGAAGGCCCGGGCAATGGTGGATTCGTCGAGCTTCTCCAGGGCCTTGCGGAGCATCCGGACCTCCTCCTTGGACGAGAGGTGGTTCACCTGGCGGTTGGGGGTGTATAGGTCGCGGCTAGCCAGAACCAGGCACGGCACCGTCTCGATCCCCAGTTCCAGAAGAGCGGTGTATCGCAGGTAGCCATCGAGGATGAAGTACTGATCGTCCTCCTGGCAAACGCATAACGGCTCGATGAGGCCGACCGCCTTGATATTGGCCAGCAGCTTGGCGTAGTTCTTCTTGCTGATCGTCCGTTTGCGAAGCGGCGTCAGCTTGACGATGGGCACGTCGGCCCCTTTGACGTTGGCGGGTTCCGGTATCGGCATCATTGGCTCCTTCGTGTACGGTGTGTTACACGGCGTATTGACCCTTCAGTTGCGGGGGTTCGGCCAGGCCAGCCGTCTTCAGCATGGCCAGGAAGCTGCCGTCCTTGCGCAGACGCTGCAGGGCAACCAGGATGCGCATTAGGCGGTTTTCACGCTGGCCCGCCTCGTAGACAAACGCTTCCTTTTCACGGGTGATCTTGCGGATGTCGCGTTTGAGTTTGTCGACGGTGTAGGTCGTGTTCGAACGGCGCGATCCGAGGGTCTTGCCCTTCTCCAGGCGGTCCTCGATGATCTTGCGAACGCGCGGCAGATTGTTCGAATTGACGATGCCGCTGTCGAATGCGTCCATGAGCAGGTGCTGAATGGAGCGGTCGTTGCTCTGTGCGACGTTCATGGCGAAGTTCAGGGAGAACACGCCGTCCTCGACGCCCTTGACCAGCCGCTCCTCGCCCTGTTCGATCAGGCGGACGTAGTTGCGGATGTACTCCTCCGTCTTGCCCGTGATGGCCGACAGTTCCTTCCAGCCCATGCCATAGTCGCGCATCTCCTTCAACGCCCGGGCGAACTCGATGGTCTGCGGCGGCGTGCGGGCGATGTTCTCCCCCAGCGTCATGAGGTGCGCCTGGCGCTCGTCGATGTCCCAGACGTCGGCGGCAATGTGGGTCTTGCCCAATTCGATGTGCGCAAGCAAGCGCCCCTCGCCGCAGATCAGGTCGTACTGGCCGGTGGCGTCAAGGTTCCGACGGTTGACCAGAATCGGCTTGTAGAGGCCTACCTCACTGATGCTGCGGACGTTTTCCTGGAATTGCTTTTTCTCCCGGCCACGCGAGTTGACGACGTTGATCTGATTGACCGGGATCATGCGGTACTGGCGCTCGGCCATGCTGCGGATTTCGATGTGGTCCATGGGCGCTCCTTTCATTGCAGAAGGTCTCGGATCAGGTCCAGGCCGTTGTAGCCATGCAATTCGATACGGGCGTCGCTGGCAGCCGATAGCCGCACCCAGCGCTGCGGCACCATCAAACGCGGCAGCGCCAGGTAGCCGAGGATTTCGTATTCGCCGCCGTTGGACAGCGGCACGCCGAGCGTGATGTCCACCACGGGGCGATGGTCGGGGCGAAACGACCAGAACGCGCCGTAACCGTCCGGCATCGGCACTGACGGCTGGACCAGCACCGTGAATTCTCGATTGATGACGATGAAGTCGTCGTACTCGTCGATCAGACGGGCCTCCTGTCCGATCGCCTGGAATACGTCGTTGCGGACGCGCTTCAGCACGTCGGCGAACATGGCCTGGAACGCCCCGGTCAGTCCTCCGAACTTGGCGGCAACCGTAGCGGGCGATGGCGATTCCTCATCGAAACGGATCAGTCGAGACGTGATGATGTTGTATTTCTCGTAGAGGACCGCGAGTCGCTGGAGCATGTGATCGCGGGTGTAGCGGCGTTTGCGACTGGCGAAGATGGCCTGTGCGCCATTCCACAACTCCTCCGAGATGATCGGGTCGTAGGCATTGGGTGTAATGATCCATTGCTCGTGCGGGTTGGTGCGCCGCTTGGTCTTGAGACGCTGCGTCGTTCGGTTATACACGACCGCGCCGGCATACTGCTGGTTGGTCAGGATGTGGCGGACGGACGCTTCGCTCCATCGCACGCCTCCAGGTGAAGGGATGCCCTTGGCGTTCAGGTGCCCGGCGATCTGACGTTCGTCGAACCGCTTCTCTACAAAGAGCAGGAAGATTTCCTGAACGACCTCGACCTGGCTCGCAGCGCCGGGCACCAGCACCACACGGCCGTTCTGGATGGCTTTGCGCTGGCCTGGTTGGAGAATGCGGTCGGGCTGTTTGTTCTCGTCGAGCATCAACCGGTTGAAGGCGTACGGTGGCGCACCGCCCGGCCGGTAGCCTTGATGGGCGACCTTGGCTGCGCCCTCGAAAACCTTCTTGCTGAGCGTGCGGCTGTATTCTGCGCTCTGGTAGCGGTCGATGCTCTTGCGGAGCTGGTTGATCAGCCGGTCTTCGTCGCGTGTGAACCCGATGTTGGTGTAAATGACCTGCTTGCCGTGCTGGGTGCAGAGCGATTCGTAGTGGGCGGATAGGTCGGTGTCCTGGAACCGGCCCCAGCGGCTGACGTCCAGCACGAGGATCAGGGCGAAGTCGTCCCGCGTGCGGACCCACTCCATCATCTCATTGAAGGCCGGCCGGCCCTCGGCATTCAGGCCGCTTTTGCCCCGGTCGGCGAACTCGTTGATGATCTCGATACCGTGTTGCTGTGCGAAAGCCCGCACGTTGTCCTGCTGAATCTCGACCGAGTTTTCCTGGCCGATTTCAGCTGAGTGGCGGTAGTACGCCACCGCCCGCAGCCGGGGCTGGCCCTTGGCCGAGACGTCCTCTTGAATCCACCATGCTTCCATCCGGTCGTCCTTCATGCGAACTTGACATTTTCGCGACATAGAATCATTAGTCATTGCCGCATAACTACTTACATCCGAATCCACACGGACCGCCAACACTACCTCGACTGCGGGGGGTTGCAAGGGATTTCCGTGCGGAAAATGACATAAGTGATTTGCTTGCAATGTATTACAGTGACTAGAACAGCCGCATCGGAGTGCCTCCCACGCCCGACGCATGTTTGTGCCAGGATTTTCTTTTCAGGTGCGACCAGATCTGTCGCGGGTCTCCTTTACGCTTCGCGTGAACATGGGCTTCCTTGGTAAAGGGCGACGAGCATGAGCGATTCGAAGCGATTCCACCGGCTGAAATCGATGTCGGTGGTCGGTGGTTTCCTGGACGGGATGAGCATCGATTTTGCCGACGGGCTGAACTGCCTGATTGGGGCACGGGGCACTGGTAAGACGACCGTGCTGGAGTTCATCCGCTACGCGCTGGATGCCATGCCCGCCGATGGCCCCGCGCGAAAGCGCGTCGAAGCGCTGATCGAGGGCAACCTGGCCGGTGGGCGGATTGAAGTAGCCATCCAGAACCGCGATGGCCTGGCGTACATTGTGAGCCGTTCGGCCGGCGAAGCGCCGGTGGTGTTGGACGTCAACCGCGCGCCCACGGAGATAAACATTCGCACCAGCGGCCTGTTCAACGTCGACATTTTCAGCCAGAACGAGGTGGAGGCCGTCGCCGACGAAGCCGGCAGTCAGTTGAGCCTGATCGACAACTTCCAGGCCAACCGGATCGCCGCCATCGACCACCGCATCCGCTCTCTGGTCGCCGACCTCGACAGCAACGCCAGCAAAATCATCCCGCTGCGGCAGAAGATCGAAACCGTCACCGAGGCGCTGCGGGCGTTGCCCGACGTGACCGAGCAGCTCAAGGCCTATGCAGAGGAAGGCGGCGATGATGCCCAGGCCATCAACAAGGCCCACGAGCTTAAGGCCCTGCGCGACCGCGAGCGCCGGGCGGCAGAGGCGATCCAGTCGCGACTGGGTGAGGTGTACCGTAGCGTAGAAACTAGCGTCGGCAGGATCGGTTCGCAGCTGGCCGCGACGATCACTGACGAAATGCTTTCCGGGCCCAACGGCCAGCTTATCGTCGAACTGCGCGATGGCATCCAGGGCTGCCGCGAAGATGTGGATCGGCTGCTGCAGCAGGCGATGGATCGGATCGAAGCCGAAGGCCGACACGTGGTGGAACTAACCGGCAAGCTCGATCTGGTCCACAAGCAACAGGACATGGCCTTCCACGAACTGATCGAGAAGCACAAGGAGGCCCAGGGCAAAGCGGCCGAACGCGCCCGCCTGGAACGGGTTCGCAACGACCTGAAAGCCAAGGAGCGCGAAAGGGCGCAACTGGTTGAGCAGATGCAAGCGCTGAGCGAGGAGCGGACGAGATTGCTGCAGGCCCTTTCGGAGCTGCGTGACCAGCGCTACGAACTGCGTAAGCAAATCGTCGAGCAGATCAACGCGGCGCTCTCGCCATCGATCCGCGTCTCGTTGATGCAGTATGGCGACTCGCGGCAATATCAGCAGCTGCTAGAGGAGGCGCTGCGCGGCAACCGGCTTCAGCAAGGCGTGGTGGCCAGGAAGATCGTGGCCGCGCTGTCACCTGTGGACCTGGCCGAAATCATCAAGCAGCGCGACGCCCAGACGCTCGTCGACAAGGCCGAGCTCAACCCCGATCAGGCGGACAAAGTGATTGCGGCGTTGGTCGGCTCGCGGGCGCTGTTCGACCTGGAGACCGTCGAACTGATCGATCGGCCGAAGATCGAACTGAACGACAACGGCACGTTCAAAGAAACCGCCGAGCTGTCCACCGGCCAGAAATGCACCGCGATCCTGCCGATCCTGTTGTTGGATAGCGAGAATCCGCTGCTGATCGATCAGCCCGAGGACAACCTCGACAACCGGTTCGTCTTCGAGAGCATTGTCGGCACCATCGGGGCCATCAAACGCAGGCGGCAGCTGATCTTCGTCACTCACAACCCCAACATCCCGGTGCTTGGCGAAGCCGACCGGGTGTTCGTGATGGATTCGGACGGCACGACCGCCCGGCGGGTCAACGCCGGCTCGGTAGATGACTGCAAGCACAATATCGTCACCCTACTCGAGGGAGGCGCAGACGCCTTCCGCCGTCGGGGCCAGCGCTACGCATCGTGATCGCATGACCGCAACACCGTCACAACTCGACGCGGCCCAGGCGGCGGCACAGCTCAAACACGGGCGCGAATCCATGCCCTGGCCGCAGCGTCGCGCGCTGGTCAAGGCGGTGGCCGACGAGTTGCAGCGGTCGGGGCCGCGCGACGTGCTGACCTCGCTATTACTGCTGCTGGCCGACGATCCGAAGTGGGAGGTCCGCAGCGACGTGGCCGACTGCCTGCTGCTGGTCGACACCGACGAATTCGCCAAGCTGGCCGCCCGACTCATCGAGGACGACAACGCCTTCGTCCGCCAAGCAGCACAAAGAGCGCTGGATCGCCGCCGTCGCGGCCGCGAATCCTCCCAACGAAAGCGACGCGGGCTCGATCACGTTCAAGATCAGTACGACAGCATCGAGCAGACCCACGGCCTCGTCGCCGCCCAACGCGCCCGCGCCATGGCCGAGCAACTCTACGACATCCTCGTCGGCGCGACCGTGCATGACATGCGGAACTTCCTCGCGCCCCTCAAGTCCGCCATCAGCGGTCTGCTGGGGCACCTGGCCGACGGCAAGCTCGACCCTCGGCTGTTCGAAAAGAACCTGCTCAAGATGGGCCACCAGGCGGAGATGATCGAGCGGATGCTTGAGGACATGCGGACCTACTCTCAGCCCACGCCCGCACTCCGCCGGCGGGAACGGCTGGCAGACCTGGTCCAAGAGGCCCATTGCGCCGTACTCGACACCTTCCGGGCCACCGGTCGCGATGCCGCCAACGTCGGAATCGCGATCGATGTGCCCGAGAACCTGACGGTCGACGTGGCCCGCTTCGACATGGTTCGGGCGCTGATGAACCTTCTGAAGAATGCCTATGAGGCCCACGCCACCGGCCCGGACACCTTCACGCCAGGCTCGGTATGGGTGACGGCGCAGCCGGTCAACGGCGAGCGGATCGAGATCGTCTTTCGCGACGATGGCATGGGGCTGTCGGCCGAAGAACTGGACGATGTGCGGCGGTTCGTCCCGGGCGGGACGTCGAAGAAGACCTACGGCACGGGTTTTGGCTTGCCGACCGCGAAACGAAAGATCGAGGCCCACGGCGGATCGCTCGCCATCGACAGCAAGGAGGACCAGGGCACCACGGTCATTGTCACACTGCCGACAGAATCTGGGGGAGAGAGCGAATGACGTTTCATGCGTTGGCCATCGACGATGATCCCGCGATCCTGGAGGACGTCAAAGACCGCCTCGAATGCCTGGGCCACACCTGCGACGGCGTCACCTGCATGACCTGCGCTCGCGAGCACCTGGCCACTAACACCTACTCGTACATCTTGCTGGACCTGCAGATTCCAGTGCGGTATGGCCGCAAGTCGCGGATTCCCAATGGCCAGAGCCTACTGCGGGAAATCCGCTCAATGAAGGGTTACGAGGATATTCCGATCATCGTCATGACCACGCACGGCCATGACAGCCCCGACCTGGCCGTCGAGGTGTTCCGCTGCGACGGGGCGACCGATTTCGTGAAGAAGCCCTTCCCCGACGAAGGCCATACGCTGGAAAAGGCTATCCGCGATGCCCTCGATGCCAGCGGACGTTCCAGACCGGGCGCGGTCAAACGGTCCGGATTGGCAACCATCGATCCGCCGCAACCATTCGAGTGTGGCGAGATGGTCTTCTCACCCTCGCGCGTTGAATTGTGCGAAGTGAAGATCTGTGGAGGGCCGGAAAGCGGCATGATCCGTCGGATACTGGATGAGCTTCGGCACACCAACCAGCATGGACGTTTTGTCCGCTACGACGGCAGCGAACTGGCCAGACGAATTGGATGCGAGCGCGGGCAAAACGGCGTGGCCGAAGCCGTTGCGGCGTTTCGAACGCACGTCTGCGAGGTGATGCTCGACGAGGCGAACATCAAGGTCGACCGCCTGCACGACATCATCCTAAACGACCGACGCTACGGCTACCGCCTGGCCTCGAAGATTACCGTTCGCGATGCGAATGACCCGCCAAGCACGAAACCGGTCGCGATACCGAGCGGTTCTGCTGCAGATGACGATTCAGACCTGAATCCCCGTCAGCGTTGGGCGCTGGACCACTTGGCAAAGCATGGCCAGTTGCGGAAGCCCGAGATTGTTGCCGAATTCAACTGCTCGCCCACGACCGCTGAGCGTGATCTGCGCGATCTGCGTCGGCGGGGCCAGATCGAGTTTGTCGGCCCGGCGAAGACGGGGCACTGGAGCTCTGTCACATGACCATTTTGCAATTGCACGGAATTCCTTTGCCAACGAGAATGGGCATCCTGACTGTAGCCAGGGCCGTGCTGACAGATACTTAAGCCTGAATTATGGAGACAATGCCATGATCATCACCGGGCGTCGTATCAAGAGTCTTGCTCGACGGCTTGCCCCTGTCCGCGCAGGTGCGACTATCGTGATTGGGTTGACCGATCTGGATCGTTTCTCATCGCGCCTTGGCCAGGTCGGATTCAACGCATCCTCCAACAGCGGAGACACCATATTGCCGCCAGCGACCTTCGGCCCCGTTTCACTCTACAACGCCGAAGGACGTGACATCGTGCATCGCAACCAACCGAAGGAAACGGCATATCGGCAGGTTGAGTGGCATTGGACGGAATGGCATGGCCCCTATGACCGGGTTGAGCAATCAAGAATCGTGGACGTGCCATACGAGCGCTATCCCCGAACGTTTGTGCCACCACCCTCAGTTGAAATGACGCTCGCAACGACAGAGGCCAACGAGCGGGTACTCATCACACCTGAGGTTGCCTTTACCGACGCCCACCATCCCTGGATTCTGCATACGATCAACCTCTTCCTGGAGATCTTTGGGGAATGCAGCGTTCTGGACTCTAACCTGCATCATTTCAGGCAGCCGCAGCTTCGCCGCCTGAACTGGCAGATACTCCCGCAAGGCCGAATGCCCTGGAAGAATCTACGCTCGGCATTGCTCCCCGTGATTGAGCGAGAACCTGCCGGCAATCGCCCCGTAATCCAGCATCGTCTGCAGAAGGTCAACGACATGAAGCCTGAATTCGTGGCAGTCGGCCAGGGAGGCTTCGACGGATATGTAATCTTTGCGTTCCCCAAGCGGCATCTGTTCATTTTGGAGTGCGTTCATTTCGGGAACGCCACCTACGTCTTCGGAGATGATTGGGACATCCTGTCCCAAATGACCAAGGCAGATGTCCTAGACAATAAGTTCCAGCGTGACCGGATCATCCACCGAGAGAACTGGGATGAGCGGATCGACGGACTATTCAACTGACGTGCGACAGGAACACCACGGCAGACCAAAGAGTGCGGTTGACATGCATGGACCACAGGCAGTGCAGACTACCCACAAGGAATAGAGGCTAGCACGTGCAGTTCATTCACACGGACCTGGGCTATCGACAGCGCGGCGAGATCGTCGAGGTGACTCTCAGCAGCGGGGCGAATGTGCGCCTGATGGATAGCTCGAATTTTTCGAGCTACAAGAGTGGGCGCAGTCATCGGTACGCCGGCGGCCTCGCCAGGCGGTCACCAGTGCGTCTGGCGATCCCGCATTCCGGTCATTGGCATGTTGCCGTGGACATGCAGGGACTACGAGGAAGTACACGTGCCGGGGTGCGCGTTCTCCCCGGGCCACTTCCAGAGATTCGTGAAGCACCGCTTTCATCAGTGCCGAGCCTTGTGCGAGATACACCACCCGGTGTCGCCAAGGGCGAGGAAGCGTATGACGTCTTCATCTCGCATGCATCAGAGGACAAGGACGCAATCGTCAGATCCCTCGCAAATGCGCTGACCGCCAAAGGCCTGAAGGTTTGGTACGACGAGTTCTCGCTGAGGATAGGCGATAGCCTTCGACAGAAGATCGATCGGGGACTGGCCAGTAGTCGGGTTGGGTTGGTCGTGCTCTCGCCCTCGTTCATAGCGAAGGGTTGGACGAACTACGAACTGGATGGAATCGTCACTCGGACCGTATCAGGTGAGCAGATACTGCTCCCAATCTGGCACAACATCACCAAGCAGCAGGTTATCGATTTCAGTCCGTCTCTGGCGGACAAGGTCGCACGAAGCACCGCGACACATACGGTCGAGGAGATCGCCGCAGAAATCGCAGAGCTGCTGGCCGATCAGCCTTCGTAAGGCCGAATGACGGCCAACCGTCATCGTGACGTAGTAAATGACCCCCTAATGACGGGCAATGACGTAGTAAATCAGGCCGTCTGCCGCATGAGTTGGCCGATGCGAAGAATATGCGGCTGCGGCCCGTGTAGGAAGACCGCCGCGTAAGGCTGGACCTCGCGTTCGAAGTTCTGCCAGTCGCCCCGAATCCGAAAAACACGCAAAAAGCCCCGCAAAATGCGGGGTTTTTTGTTG
>ERZ795060.795-NODE-795-length-41146-cov-6.079166_pt1 | contig 41146 bp, 29 predicted proteins | sample MGYA00375144_ERZ795060 | MGnify/ENA primary metagenome ERZ795060 (study PRJEB30189, sample SAMN05720157) | activated sludge metagenome | isolation source: anaerobic digester from wastewater treatment plant | place: Japan | collected 2015-05-15 ... | reverse complement strand
GGACGCGCTCTTCGCCTCGGCGGCAGGGATGCGAGAGGCCGATGCCGCGGAAGCAGCCGGCCTCGAAGAGGTGTTCGGCGGCCGGTGCGTGCCTGTCGTCGCCTTGAAGGCGGCTCTCGGCGAGACGCTGGGCGCCTCGGGGGCGCTCGCGGCGCTCGCGGCGGTCCATGCCCTGGAGACCGGCCTCCTGCCCGGCGCGCCCAACGTTGGCGAGTCCGAGTTCTCGCTTGACCTGGTGCGCGAGCCACGAACCGCCACCTGCCACTACATCCTGGTGAACGCCTTCGACCCCCGTGGGGGCTGCGTCTCCCTCCTCTTTGGCCGCGCCTAGCCGAACCGCGTCGCGAGAATCGCCCGGCCGTCTCCGCCGCGCCTCCGGCTGGCGGTAGAGAGAGCCCTGGGTATGCGCCCGGGTTCCCCGGGCGCGTCCAGCGTGGGGTCGCTCCCCTTCCTTGGGACCGGCGCGGGGCCGGGGACTAGGGCGCCCGGGGCGAGGCGCGCGATCCGGCGAACCGCGTCCGATCGCGCTTCCCACGACCGGCCTTCGCCCTGGCGATCCTGTCCATTCTTACTCAGCCGGCGTGCCGTCCGAGCAGTGGCCAGGCTGCTTCGGCTCGCCTAGCCCGCATTATTCATCAGAATAATGAAAAGAAGTCTCTCTACCAGGCGTGGCGCGGGTTCGTGGGCACTGCCCTCGAAAACACTCTGCCACCGGGCACTTGTGGCAGCAACGGCGCGCCACCAGGTAAAAGTCTTTTCTTGAAGTATTCTGGTGAATACTTCGGGCTAGAGGGCCACGGCGGTGTCTCGGTCGGGGGGGACGCTTCAGGGCTACTTCCTCACACCGCAGGGCCAGTTTGGCCCGCGCACCTTCACCCTCGTCGAGCGCCCGGGGAAGGCCCGGGAGTCCGTGCATCCGGTGCCTTCCGCGTACTACCTCTCTATCGTTGCCAAGTCGACAACCGCTCCCATCGCCAGAGCCGAGGTACTCACGCTCCGGAATCGCCACCCGCTTCTCTCCGTGCGGATGGATGCTCCCGCCGCGGAGGTGCGCCTGCCCCAGGGGGAAGCCGCGTGGCTGGGAGTGCGCCCAGAAGAGGGCCTGGCTTTCCGGGTGGTCCTGCATCTCGTCGACGGCCAGAGAGTGGATGCTCGCATCCAGCCCGACGGCATCCGCTTGCTGCGCGTGCCTCCCTTGCGTGTGAACTGGCTGGACTTCGTGCGCATCGAGGAGACGCGGCGCATGCTGCGCGCGGTCGGCGACGACGTCTTGCCCGGTTTCCGGGCCGATGACGTGCCGTTCGCGCTCCTGGGCGAAGAAGGGCAATGCGTGCTGGTCGACCATCCCCGCCCTCCGCGCGGGTTCCGGCGCTATCGGGGCCCCTGCCCTGTGGCAGGGCGCGTCTATGTCGGCCAGATGCGACGAGAGAATCCCACCCCTCACTCATCGGAGATCGAGGGGATCTGCACCGCCCTGCTCCCCTACGACCCTTCGTGGTTTGCCTTGCCGATGGCGCCCGGCGTAAAGCGGAACGAGCGTGAAGCCGCCTGGTGCTTTGAGGCCATCCTCCACGAGGCCTGCACGTGGTCTGGATGCGGCGGGTGAAGGATGACTCATCACCCGAGATAGAAATCTCCCCCCGTGCGGCTGCTATCGAGGAAGCCGAGCTCGATGTCACCTGTGAGGCAATCGAGCATTTGGATGGCGACCGCGAAAAGCTGCTGGCGCTCGTGCGCGATTACGTGGCGCTCCGCGAATGCCGCCGCGGCATCGAGCTACCCTTGCCGACCACCGAACTCCGCGAAGCCATCGAGGGGCTGGCTTACTTCGCGGCCTGGCGCGCTGCCGAGGTGGCACGCGGGAGGTACGATCCCATCCTGTTGCGCCAGGCGGATCCCTTCCTGAAGGAGCTGGAAGTCGAAGATCCCATCATCCGCCTGGAGCCGGAGGTGCGCGGCATCGACCTGCCCGAGCTGCATCTCTCCAACTACCTCTTCTATCAGGGTGCCTGCCAGGCACGACTGCTCCATGCCCTCGATCCCCAGGCGCTGGCGGCGGCGTGGCGGAATGGCGCTCTCCTGTGGCGAGCGCTCAGCCGCGTCTCGGGCTATGAGATGCTGCCTGCCGGCGAGCGGGAACGGCTGAAACAGGAAGCGATGGCGCGCTGGGACTGCGCCGATCAGGATGCGACGCTGCGTGAGATCCAGCGGCAGGGCGAAGCAGAGCAGTGGCGGGCCGCGCTGGCGGCCCGGCAAGGCGAGGGCGTGGTCCTGCGATTCCGGGTGCAGTTTCTGCCGGGCAGCTCGGGATGTTCGGAGGCCATCTCATCGTGGCGCTTCTCTCCGGTCTACGCCCTCTCCGCAGGTGACTTCGCGATAGCGTGCAACCAGCCTTGCCTCGTGCGCTCGCTCCTGGCCGGGGAGGAAGCCTGGATGGAGCTGCAAACGGTGTTGCCCAGAGAGGGCTTCCTGACTCTCCGCAGAGACGGTCGGTTCACCCGGCTTCAGGCGGGAGAGGTGGTGATTCAGGCAGATCAGGTGCGCGTCGTGGGGCCACCCTCCTCACCTGTGATCCAGATAGACTGCCTTCGCGAGAGCGATAGGACGCGCGTGATCCATGGGAGGGAGGGCGCGAAGGGGTCAACAAGGTCTGCCGTGATGCCGTTCCCCCCGGAGTCATGCGCCGCCTCCGGGAAAGCGCCGCTCGCGTGGCCGGAGGTGACCGCCACTATCAGCGGGCTCTTCCTGAACGTGGCCACCGGGCAGCAGCGGATCCGGGCGTTGGACCTCCTGGTCGAAAGGCGGATGATGAGAGGGCCGGCAGCTACCGGGTCGCGAGGGCGCGCGAGACGGCGGCTTCCAGCGCCTGGATCTCGGGATCCGGCTCGCGCGCCGCGGTTCCCTCGGGGGTGAGGCCCGCGATCCCCTGCAACGACTCCCGGTATCGGACCAGAATCTCGCGCGCCTTCTCATACTCCGCGCGCGCGGCCACGGCATCGCCGGAGTGGCGCAGGTGCTCGGCCATCCAGTAGTGGCCGAAGGCGTAGTTCACATCGACGTGCTCGCCGAGGGGGCGAATCCGGCCATATGGGCTCTGCTCGATCTCCAGGAGGCGCCGCGCGGCGCGCAGCGTCTCTTCCGGGCGCGTCCGCTCGAAGAGCGATCCGAGCTGCCGCCAGGCGGGCGGGCTGTTTGGGTCCCACTCCAGGGCGCGCCGGAAGGCGGCCACCGCGCGCTCCGTCTCCCCCGCGCGCATCGCCAGAAGGCCCAGGTGGTAGGCGTTGAGCGCCATCGTCGGCGCAAGCTGCACCGCGCGATCCAGGTGGTGTAGCCCCGCGGCGATCTGCTCCCGGTCGCCTGAAACGATCCCGAGGACTCCCAGCAGCCGGCCCAGCTCGCGGTGCGTCTCGGGCGAGTAGGGGGCGACCCGGAGCGCGCCGGTGAACGCTTCCACCGCGGCGAGCGGCGCGCTGCTCTTCAGGAGCATCGCCTGCTGGTGGCGCCAGCTTGCGAGAGTCAGCGCGCCCGCGGGCAGGAGCAGCACCACAAGGAGCCCCAGAGCCACCCGCTCGACCTGGGTTCGCACGCGCGCCGGGCGCGCCGCGCCCGCGGCGGCCATGCCGGCGCCCATCACCGCCCACAGGACCCATCCGGTCGCCGCAATCGACCAGCCGAAATCGACTGCCGCGTAAGCCGTCGACGCGGCCACGCCACCGAGCGCCGCAGCGAGGAGCGCGGCACGAAGCGCCTCTCTGGCGCCCTCCTCTTCCGCGATGCCCTCCGGCTTGCGGGCGCGCATCCCCCGGAGCGCCGTGATAAACCATAGAACGAGCAGGAGCAACAGCCCGGCAATACCCAGGATGCCCGTCTCCGCGGCGGTCTGGGCGAAGTGGTTGTGTGCCGTCTGGGCCCAGCTCGTCTCCGAGTAGCGCGTCATGATCGCCGGGAAGGTGCCTGCGCCACTGCCCGCGAGCGGGTGCGCGAGAAAGCAGCGCCATGCCGCGGCCCACGTCGTGAGCCGGAACTGCATCGAGAACGCCTCGGAGCCCGTGAACGCGGCGATGGCCCGATAGCGGAGCGTCGGCACCGCGAGAACCGTGAGCGCGCCAGCCAGAACGAACCCGGCGGCAATCAGCCCGGCCTGAACGGGCGTCACCGAGCGCCGGATGGCGAGGAAGGCGAGCAGGAAGACGAGGAAGCCCAGGCCAACGGCGAGGAAGCCGAGGCGCGAGCCGGTGAATGCACTGGCCGCCAGCGCCATGCCGAGCGCCACCACCGGGATCGGCCAGGTGGCGCGCAGCGAGTCCTGTCGCGACCGCAGCGCCAGCGCCGCGCCGGCCATCAGCGGCATCGTCAGCGCCAGGTGGGCAATCAACGTGCTCGGGTGCGAGAACCCGCCGAAGACGCGCCAGGCGGCCTGGCCATCGCGCAGCGCCGCGAGATACTCCTGGGCGCCGCGCCCGCCCGCCCACGCCGCGCCCGCGATCAACGCAGCCCACAGCGCGATGAGCGGAGCATCGAGGCGTGTCACCTGCCAGCCCTCAGCGGGGGCTGCCGCCGGCTTTTCCCGGCGTTGCTGGCGCCCGCGCCGCTTCTGCTCGCGCCCCACCTGCGCTGTGCTCGCGCCCTCCGGGGCGGATTCCGCGGCGTGGAGCGCCTCGTGTACCATCTCCAAAGCGAGGACGAAGGCGACGATGCACGTGAGGACGCGCAACGCTTCCAGGACGCTGGCGTGGCGGTTGACGGAAGGAAACACGGAGAAGAACGTCGCCGCGAGAAGGAGGAGAATCGGGGCGTCGACGGGCGTGGCGAGGCGCTCCGGCTCGCCGGCCAGGCGCCGCGCTAGCAGGCGCAACGCGCCCGCGGCGAGCAGCGAGCACGCTAGCAGCCCCGCCGCAGGAGTCCAGGCGCCCCAGTGCGGGTCGAGCGTTCCGGCCACCACCGGCGCGCCTGCGAGCGCGGCAAGGAAGAGGAGCCGGGATGCCCGTGTGAGGAGCGCGGGCAGGGCGGACGGCCTGCTCATCGCCCGAGCCTCCCACGGGCGCGGTCGAGCAGGTTCTTGGCGAGCAGCAGGCCCGCGCGCGCGACGATGCCGGCCGGCGCCAGCAGGCGCATCGGCCAGGACGACCGCGGGGCATAGTGCTTCCGCCAAAAGCGGTACATGCTCCGGTGGAACTGCACGAGCATGCGGATTTGTGCCTGGTCGCTGCTGTGCGCGCGCGCGTGCGTGATGCACGCCCCGGGGAAGAAGGTGACGCGCCAGCCGGCCTCACCGGCCCGATAGCAGTAATCGACATCCTCGCTATACATGAAGAACTGCTCGTCGAGGAGGCCGATCTGGTCGATCACCTCGCGCCGGATCATCATCGCCGCTCCCGAGAGCCAGTCGACATCGCGCTCCGAGCGGTGGTCCCAATCGCTCAGCAGGTAGTCGCGCGTGTAGCGGTTGTTTGGGAAGAGCCGGCCCAGAAAGGTGTTGCGGAAGGCGCCCGCCAGGGGCGTCGGGAAGCGGCGTGCCGAGTACTGCACGCTGCCGTCGGGATTAAGCACGAGCGGGCCGCAGATCCCCACGTCGGGGTGGGCATCCATGAACTGCGTGAGCTCGCGCAGGGCGCCCGGATGCACCTGCGTATCCGGGTTCAGGAGGAAGACGTAGCGGCTGTGCGAGGCTTTGAGCACCTGATTGTTGGCAGCGGCAAAGCCCCGGTTCTCGCGATTGCGCACCACCACCGCCTGCGGGAACTGCTCCGCAACCATGTCGGCGCTGCCATCCGCGGAGGCGTTATCGACCACCACGGGGAGAAACGTGGGCGGTGGGGTGTTCCCCTCGTAGATTGAGCGCAGGCAGAGCGCCAGGTCATCGCGCGTATTCCAGTTGATGATCGCGATGACCACATCCACGCGTGTATCGGGCGGTTCTGGCGTTCGGTGTGCGCTCAAGGACTGGCCCTCTCCTTCTTTCTTTCCACCGCTTCGCGGGCAGGCGGCGCCGCGGGCGACTTGCCGAGCGCCGCGCGCGCGTCAAAGACGAGGATGCGCGCTGCCGTGCCGGCGTGAATCGCCGCGAGCGCGAGCAGATATCCCAGGACGCCCGCGCGGCCCCGATAGTGCTTGCGATAGAAGTGCGTCAGGCCCCGCTCTGTCTCGCGGAACATCGCCCGACGCACCTGCGACGTGCTCGCCCCGCCATGATGCACGATCTCTGCGCGCGGCGTGAAGTAGATCGACCAGCCGGCGGCCCAGGCCCGGTAGCACCAATCGGCATCGTTGCCGAAGATCGGGAACTCCTCGTCCATCGGCCCCACGGCTTCCAGGGCTTCGCGCCGGATCAGAAGGCAGGAGGCCATCGGTTGATCGACCCTGCGCTCGTCATCGTGGTTCCAATAGCGCATCCGGTAGGCGCCCAGGCAGCGGCAACGCGGGAAGAGCCGGGCCAAACCGGAGAGCTCCGCGAGAAGCGCCCACGGGGCAGGGAAGCCGCGCACCGAGCGCTGCACCGTGCCATCCGGATCGACCAGGCGGGGGGCGACCGCAGCCGCGTCGGGATGAGCCGCCAGCGTCTCCATCAGCACGCGAAGCGCTCCAGGGGGCACCTCGGTATCCGGGTTCAACAGGAGGATGCTCTCGCCTCGGGCGGCTGCGAAACCCTGGTTGGTCGCCGCCGCGTAACCGAGGTTGCTCTCGTTCGCGATCAGGGTGACCCGGGGGAACTCCTGACGGGTCATCTCCGCGCTGCCGTCCGCCGAGGCGTTGTCGATCACGAGGATCTCGTGCTCAATCCCTGCCAGATCGCCCGCCGCTTCCAGCGAGCGGAGGCAGGCGCGCAGCAGCGAGCGCGTATTCCAGTTCACAATCACGATGGAGAGGTTCACAGTCCCCCTAGAACGAAGGAGAGCAGACTGCGCAGATCCTTGACGACCAGATCCGGGTTCTCGGAGGCAAAGTAGTCATCCGGACGGCCCGGGGTCAGCACGCCGATGGTGCGCATGCCAGCGGCACGGCCCGCTTGGATATCCATCAGGTGGTCGCCCACCATCACGGCGACCTCCGGGGTGGCGCCCAGGCATTCCAGGGCGGCCAGCAGGTGGGCCGGATCCGGTTTGTAGCGGACCACGTCGTCGCGCGTCAGGATGACCGGGCAGGCGAGACCCGTCCGCGCGAGGACGGCTTCGGTGGCGCGCCGGCAGTTTCGGGTGACGATGGCCACGCCCACGCCCTTCGCGCTCAGCGTCTCCAGTACCTCCGCGGCGAACGGCGCCGCCCCCGCCCCTTCGAGACCGAGCATCTCCGCCTCGACCATCGCGTCTTCGGCGCGCGCGATAAGCTCCTGCGAGGCGGCTTCCCCATCGCGCGCGCGCACGAACTCGACCGCCCGCGTTGCCATGGTGAGGATATCCAGGCCCTTCACCACTTCGGCGGGAACGCCGGCCGCGGCGATCACCTCTTGAACCGCGGCACGCATGGCGACGAAATCGATATGGGTGAGCACCAGGGTGCCATCCAGATCGAACAGAACCGCGCTGACGCGGCCGCTGGGGCGAGCTGTTGCTTCCGTGTTCACAGCCCTATTATAAGGAACGGGGGAGGGAACGTCAACTTAGCCGCTCAGATTCCGAGCATGGCGGCGGCTTCACGCCAGGTGCGCTCCAGGGTGCTTTGGGGATACCAGCCTGCGCTAGAATGACGCGACTCGATAAAGAGCAAGAAGGAAAGGCGCTTCACCGGGTCGATGGCGGTCCGTGCCACGATGCGGTCCCAATCCACCTGGTCGTGCCAGCGATCCAGGATCATCTCCGCGTCCCACCAATCCGCTCGGTTCTCATGCTGCGCCAGGATCTTCTGGCCGATCAGCTCCTCGGGAGCGGCGACGAGAAACGTCTCCGTGCCGATGGCAATCGGCCGGGCGTGATCCAGCCACTCCTGAGTGATTGGGACGATCCCACGGTGCGTGGTGCTGCCGAAGATCAGATCGACCATGATGCCATCGCACTGCGCCTGATAGAGCCAGCGTGGATCGGATCGACGGATGAAGAAGCGTGCGGTTTCCAGCGCCGTGATCGCACGTTCGGCATCCGCGGGCAGGATCAAGAAATCGATATCCTTTGTCGGCCGGCGGTGCGCATAGCAGGCCACGCCGTATCCGCCTGCGACCATATAGGGAATCCCGGCGTGCTCGATGGCGTTTCGTGCACAGACGTAAACCTCCATCTCCTTCGCTGCTACCTCGAACGCCGGCATGGCGCAGCTCCTCTCGGCGAGGGCCGTTGCAGTGCCCCTCAGGCCCTGGTAGAGGGAGTCTGCCCCATGCCGAACGAGGCCAAACGTGATCACAAGGCAATTGGCGCATGCTGTCGAATGGAGTGGATGAGGGAGAAGATGGCGGTTATTGAGCAGGTGATTTGTGTTGAGGCGCCAGTCGAAAAGGTCTTCGACTACATTGGCCGGCCGGAGAACAACAAGGAGTGGATCCCGGATGTTGTGGAGAGCGAAAAGCTGACGGAGGGTCCGAACCGGCCTGGCTCTCGCTTCCGTTTCGTGACGCGCGCGCCGTTTGGCCTGCGCGTTTCGGCGGAGGCGGAGATCACGGCGATGGATCCCCCCCGGATGCTGGAGTTCCAAAGCACCTCCGGCGTGGAGCACCGGGGACGCTGGGAGCTGGAGAGCGAGGGTCAGATAACTCGCGTGCGTTTCCGACTCGAGTATCGGCTCAGCGGCCTGGGTTCCGTGGTCATGCGGGCCGCGGGGCTGAATCAGTTCCTCTCACAGCATGTGCAGGGGAGCATCGATGGCCTGCGGCGCGCCCTGGAGAATGGCAAAGTCCGGCCGTAACCCGGGTCAGTAGGGAGAGGGCGCTTCGCAGATGCAGTTGCGCCCGCTCGCCTTCGCGTCGTACAGCGCGCGGTCTGCGCGTTCCACCCACCGGGTGGTGGTGTCGCCCGATTGCACCTCGGCGATCCCGATGGACGCGGTGATGGCGATGGTGTGCGCTTCATAGGCGACGCGCAGGCCGCGGATCGAATCGAGAATGCGCTCTGCCGAGACGACGCCCCGTTTGAGCGACGTGTTCCAGAGGATGACGGCGAACTCTTCGCCACCAAAGCGAGCGACGAAGTCGTTCTTGACGCGGCACGTCCGAGTCAGGCAATCGGCGACGCTCCGCAGCACCTCATCCCCGGCCACGTGGCCATAAGTGTCGTTCACCTGCTTGAAGTGATCCAGGTCGATCATCAGCAGGCAGGCGGATTGGCCGAAGACGCGATGCATGGTGAGCGCCTGCGCCAAGCGGTCGTCGAACGCCCGGCGGTTGTAGAGGCCCGTGAGAGGATCGAGGGCGCTTTCCTGGCGAGCCACTTCCAGCTGCTCGCCCAGCTCTCTCAGGCGAGAGTGAAGGCCCTGCATCTGTTCACGCTGCTGTAGCCTGCGCTCGAGAGCGATCCGCCCGATGGCGGAGACCGCGGAGATCACGGCGCGCCGGATGCTCTCTGCTGAATCGCTTTCGGCCGCTCTCTTCAGTTGCTCCAACTCCGCCTGCACGAGTTGGTCGGCCTCCTCATCCTGAGCGACGGTGGCATCGAGCACCTGGATGAGAGTCCATAGCGACTGCCGCAGATCCACGGAGGAGCGGTTGATGTAGCGGCACTCCTCGCGGCGATGGGCGACGAAGAACTGACATACTCCGCGCCAATCGCGCTGGTGGATGGGCAGCCCCTGCTTTGCGGCCTCCTCCCCTGGCTTTGGCCCCCCCGAGAGGAGGTGCCGAGCCCACTGCTCGCAGCGGATATGCAGCTGGCGGGCCGTCATCTCATCGGTGTCGAAGCCATTGCGCCCATACTCCAAGAGGAGAACGCCAAGCGTATCCAGTGCGGCGTTGAGGCCCTCGGAGAGGGCTTCAGAAGGCGCGTCCGATGACACCGCTGGCGATGCCTCTTCTGCTGGCGCCGAGCTCTCTCTCTTGCGGTTCCACCACCCCATCATGTCGGGCCTTTCCAAAGATAACTATACCAGATTCCGGCCCGTAGGGCAACCGGATGCCTGCCTGCCACGGGCTTCACTGGTTACTCCTGCGTCGTGACCGGCATCCGGTGGAGCACGACCTCGGGGTTCTTCTCGGTCATATAGCGCACGGACCAGTCATCCGGGGCCAGGAGCACGGGCCGCGCCTCGCAATCTTCGACGCGCATGCAGCCCGGCACGAGGCGCATCCCCTGGATCGCCGCGGCGTCGCCTTCCAGCCAGAGCGCGTGCTGGTGCGGCAGCGGGTGCAGCGTGACGTTCACGGAGTACTCGTTCTCCAGGCGGTTGACCAGCACCTCAAACTGCAGCGGGCCCACCGCGGCGAGGATCGGCTGGCGCATCACGTCGCCGACCGGATAGAAGATCTGCACCAGGCCCTCCTCGTGGAGCTGATCCAGGCCCTTCTGAAACGCTTTGCGCTGGCCAACCTCTGGCAGCGACAGGGTGGCAAAGTGCTCCGGCGGGAAGCGAGGGATCTCGCGGAACTCCACGCGCTCGCCAGTGCATAGTGTGTCGCCAATGGAGAAGATGCCGGGGTTGATCAGGCCCACGACGTCGCCGGGATAGGCCTCATCGAGCGACTCGCGCTCTTGGGCGAACAGCTTCAGCGTGCGCGTGAGCCGGATCTTCTTGCCGGTGCGCACGTGCGTCACCACCATATCGCGCTCGAAACGCCCCGAGCAGATGCGCACAAAGGCGAGACGGTCGCGATGGCGGCGGTCCATGTTCGCCTGAAGCTTGAAGACAAAGCCGGAGAAGTGCGGGTGATCCGGGGCCACCACGCGGTCGTTCGAGGGCCGGGGGGCCGGTCCGACGGCCATCTCCAGGAACGCATCGAGGAAGAGCTGCACGCCAAAATTGGTCAGCGCGCTGGCGAAGAAGACGGGGGTCAGCTCGCCGCGCTGCACGCGCTCGCGGTCGAAGCAGTCGCCCGCAGCCTCGATCAGCTCCACCTCGTCGCGCAACTGTTGAAGCGGCTGGGGGCCTAGCAGGCTCTCCAGCGTCGGATCCTGGAGGTCGGTCACCTGCACCGGGGCAGGATGGCTGCCGTGATGGGTGCGCTCGAAGAGGTGCACCTTGCGCTCGCGCAGATCGTAGACGCCCACAAAGACGCCGTTCGCGCGGATCGGCCAGTTGAGTGGCACGGTGGCGATACCGAGCACGTCTTCGATCTCGCCCAGCAAATCGAGCGGCTCCTTGCCCGGGCGGTCCATCTTGTTGATCACGGTGAAGACCGGCACGCGCCGGCGCTGGCATACCTCGAACAGCTTGCGCGTCTGCGACTCGACGCCGTTGGCGCTGTCGATCACCATCACCGCGTTATCCACGGCGGTGAGCACGCGATAGGTATCCTCGCTGAAATCCTGGTGGCCAGGCGTATCGAGCAGGTTGATGTGATAATCGCCGTAATCGAACTGAAGCACCGTCGAGGAGATGGAGATGCCGCGCTCCTGCTCCATCTCCATCCAGTCGGACGCGGTATGCCGCTGACCCTTTCGCGCTTTGACGGACCCAGCCAGGCGCACCGCGCCGGCGTAGAGCAACACTTTCTCCGTCAGCGTGGTCTTCCCCGCGTCCGGGTGCGATATGATGGCGAAGGTCCTCCGCCGCTGGATCTCCTTCAACAGTTGATTCATTATGCTCTGTCCGTTTTGCACCAACCCGCCTGGCCCAGCGGCTGGCTGCTGGCCGTTGCGCATTCTACCCCACGATTCCGCCGCCAATCGCACGCCTGGCCCGGCTGCCGCCCGGCTACGTGGAATCGCACGACCGCAGAGGGCACACTCGGGAGGGTGCGAATGGAACGGCGCGCCCGGGCACAACCGAAACGCCGGGGCGGCCCTCAATGCCGAAGCCCGCGAGCGGGCGCGATAGGAGCTGAGAGGCCGGGGTACCCTGCCACGCTGGCGCGCCGCGATGCACGGTGGCCGTGGGGGGCGCTCCAGGTCGCCGCGTGAAGCGGCGGTTTCGTCCAACATCACTGCATAGAGAAGATTCTAGCAGAATCGCCTGGTGATGTAAAGGCCGCGAGCGCCCGATCTGGTACTTCTCGGGGCATGGCATGCACCCGGGCGACCCGACGGTGCTCGGCGCCGAGGCGGGATTTGTGTTGTGCGGGCCGGCGCCGGGCAGCGTGAAGGTGATCACGAGGTCACAGCCCGCGAACGCGGATCTAAGCGGGGCACGGGCATCCATCCACAACGCCTGCCTCACGGCTCTGGCCCGAGCCTGATTGACGTGATACACGCCAAGGGACCGTGCGCCATCGGGTTTGAGAAACCGGTGTCGAACAGTCCGGCAACCGAGTGGGCGAAGCGGATGTGGGACAGAGCCACGCGGGAAGGCGTGGAGCTTGGCTAAGCGGCCAATATGGCGAAGGAGGAGTTGACGATGGATCCGAAAGGCAATCCCAAGCGGTACGGTGGCATCGAAAGCCTCGTGGTGAAGGGTAGCTGCAGGCTGTGGGAGTGACGAACGTGCCTGCTCATGTGCAGATCCAGCCCGCGGAAGGAGAGCCACGAATGGAAGCTCTTTGTCTTGCGCTCGCGCTGTGCTGGGGTGCGGCAGCCGGTATGCCGCCGGAGGGGATCATGGAGCAGGAGGCGGCTCGCGTGGCGCGCGCTTTCCTTGGGGATCCAACGATAGCGCTGCCGAAGCCGCGTATGGTGGGGCCCGGGGATGACCCGTCGTTCTCCTATGAGCTGCCGGATGGCCGTACGGTGGCGGTGAACCGGAGCACTGGGCGGGTCGAGTGGTACTATGACCGTAGCGCGGAGCTCGACCAGCGATCGGCCGTCCTGGTCTCGGAGGCGGATACGGAGCGAGAGATCCGGCGCTTCGCGCAAGAGCACTATCCCGATGTGCTAGAGCGGCACCTGGTGGTTAGAGCCAACTCCAGCGGTAAGAATGTGTGGGTCATATATATCGAGCGCATTCCCGAGAACGGGGCGCTGAACCGTATGGGCAGCCTGCTCATCGAGGCAAACCGCACAACGGGTCGGGTAGCCAGTGTCTTGTACAAGTACCGGCCCTTACCCCCGGAAGCGAGGCGCAAGCCGAACGTCTCACGCAAGGCTGCTATTGACACGGCCATAGGAGCGACACAGTTCCTGCGTGTGTATGGCCGCCCCGAGGTAGAACTGGCGTGGACCAGGCCCATATTTGCAGACGGTCCGGCACTGGTGTGGGCGGTGTCGTTCAAGGGCTACCTCGGTCGCAACCGCGCGAACAGCGTCACGGTGTGGGTGGATGCGCTCAAGGGGGGCGTCGTTGGCGAGCCTGCCTATGGCGTGGCTTACTTCGTGGCGGAGGAGAACCAGTGTGTACTCCATCAGGACTGGGGGATGCTCCCAGCGATTCCCATTGTGGTGCTGACGCTGCGCCCGCGCGTTGACGAGGGCAAGCTATGGATGCCTGTGCGCTTTGCCGAGTTGTTCGACCTGAAGGTGGCGTTGGAGGGCGATACGGTATCGCTTTCTGGGAAAGACGGCGAGTGCGTTATCTTGGCCCGCCTGCCGGTGCGCCGCTGGGAGGAAGAGGAGTATCTGCCGGCGGAGGAGATGCTGAAGGCGGTTGAAAAGCAGGTGTGGGAGGTCAAGGCGGACGTGGCGCATGCATCGTTGCTAGTTGGCGTGCACAGCGCGAAGCCGCTGGAGCGCGCGCTGGCCCTGAAGCTAGGAAGGCGGCCGTAGGAGCGCGTCTTCGTACCCGGCAGCGCCAGCGCCGGCAAGATCCGGGGGCAGGCAACCGCATGAGATCCCCCTGCGATACCGGAAGGATCCGCTGGGCCGGACGCCTGGCGAGCAGGCGCGAAGGAATGGGGGAGCCGGCGGGCGAACCCCGGAGGGAGAACGCAAGCGTGCCGGACGCAACGCGGTTCAACGCGCGGGTCTGGGCGCATGATAGCGGTCCTGGAGGGTGATCTGAGATGAAGAAGGTGCGTATCGGCGTGCTGGGCGTGGGCCGGGGCGCGGGGTTGGCGAGGTCGGCGCGGCTGGCTCCAAGCGTGGAGCTCGCGGCGCTGTGCGACATGAGTGAAGAGCGCCTGGCAAAGGCCTCCGCCACGATGGGCGTGCAGACGACCTACACCTCCTACGAGGCAATGCTCGATTCGGACGTGGATGCGGTGCTGGTGGCGTCACCGATGCCGCTGCACGTGAAGCACGCGGTGCAGGCGCTGCGCGCGGGCAAGCACGTGCTCTCGGAGGTGACGGCGGCGACGAGCATCGAAGAGTGCTGGGAGCTGTTCGAGGCGGTCCGCGATTCCGGGCTGAAATACATGCTGGCGGAGAACTACTGCTACATGCGGCCTTGGAGCATCGTGCTCAACATGGTCCGCGCCGGCCTCTTCGGCGAGCTTTACTATGGCGAGTCGGACCAGCTTCAGGATTTCGCGTCGCGCCTGCCGCATCCCGACACGGTGGCCAACTGGCGCACGTCGGAGCTGGCGATGCGCAAGGGGCACCAGTACATCACCCATGACCTGGGCCCGCTCTACCAGGCGTTTGGTGAGCGGGTGCGCCAGGTTGTCTGCCTTGGCTCGGGGCAGCACCACGTCTCGTGGGCGAAGGCGGATGACACGTGCGTGGTCCTGTGCGAGACGGAGAGCGGCAAGCTGATCCGGATTCGCCTCGATTTCTTCTCCCGGCGGCCGAACAACTACGAGTATTACGGGCTGCAAGGGACGAAAGCGTGTTATGAGGCGCCACGCACCCCTGAGGAACCTCACCGGATCCACGTGGAGGGGCAGACGCCGCCGGGAACCTGGCAGAACCTCTGGGAGTACGACCAGTATCTATCGGAGGGGTGGAAGAAGATGCCGGCGGACGCAATCAACGACCATTACGACGGGGGCGCGCCTCTGATGCTGGAGGATTTCGCGCGCTGCATCCTGGATGACACGCGCCCACCTATCGACGTGGTTGATGCCCTGAACATGACTGCGCCCGGCCTGATGTCGGAGATCTCCCGCGAGCGCGGCGGCGTTCCGGTGGAGGTGCCGGAGTTCAAGTAGTGCACCTGCAGTACACACCCTACGTCTTTCCCTATGTCTTCACAGGGCTGCTACTGGTACCCATGGTCCATGTGGCGTGGCGGCGCCGGCAGAGGCCCGGCGCCGTCGCGCTTGTGGTGACGATGGTCGCCGTCATCGGATGGTGTGCCGGAAATACCCTGGAGATTGCGAGTGTCGAGCTCGGCGCGAAGCTCCTCTGGGCGAACATCGAGTACATCGGGATTGTCACTATTCCGACCGCCTGGTGGGCTTTCGCGGTCTACTACTCGGGTCAAGAGAACTGGTTCACCCCGCGGCGTTGGGTGGGCCTCTTGGTGGTGCCCGCCGTGACCCTCATCCTGGTGTGGACGAACGACTGGCACGGGCTGATGCGCCAGGGTGTCTTCCTGGATACCTCCGGGCCGTTTTCCACCGTCGGGAAAAGGTACGGGCCCTGGTTTTGGCTGTGGGTTGCCTACACGTACACGCTGCTGTTTTTGAGCACGCTTCTTCTCGGGCGAGCCCTTGCGGGGGAGTTTCATCTCTACCGTGGCCAATCGGTGGCGATGGGCTGCGCCATCTTCTTTCCCTGGTTTGCCAACTTCCTCTATGTGATGGAGTTGAGCCCCCTCCCCAAGATGGACCCGACGCCGATCGCGTTTGGATGCTCGGGGCTGGTGTGGACGTGGGCGCTCTCTCGCTACCGACTGATGGACATTGTCCCCATCGCCCGCGACGCGGTCCTGGAGAACATGTGCGATGGGGTCGTGGTCCTGGATACCTCGAACTACGTCGTGGACCTGAACCCGGCGGCGCGCTCCCTCCTGGATGCCGAGGATGGTGCGATCGGGCGGAAGGCCGAGGAGATGCTGGGTGCCTGCCATGAGCTGCTCGGGTGCCTGGAGAGCGCGGAGGAGAAACGCCTGGAGGTGCGAGTGGGTGAGGCGCCGAAAGAGAGGCGGTGCGACACGCTGGTCTCCCCGCTCCTGGACCGTCGCGGGCACCTGCGCGGGCGGCTGGTCGTACTCCGCGACATCACCGAGATCCGCCGGGCTCAGGGGGAGCGCCGGCGCCTGGATGCGCGGGTGCAGCAAGCGCAGCGCCTGGAGAGCCTGGGGGTTCTGGCGGCGGGAGTGGCGCACACCTTCAACAACCTGCTCGTGGGCATCCTCGGCAACTCCAACCTGGCGCTGATGTACCTCCCGGAGGATTCACCGGCGCGCGAGCACCTTCAGCAGCTGGAGAAGGCCGCCCAACAGGCGGCGGAGATCACCCGCCAGATGCTGGCCTACTCCGGCAAAGGCCACTTTGTCATCAGCCACGTCCATCTCACGCGCCTGGCTCGCGAGATGGCGCCCCTGCTCGAAGCGGTCCTCGGCCCGGAGGTGAATATCCGCTATGAGCTCGATCCGGAGGCGCCCGAGATCCGGGCTGATGAGGGCCAGATGCGCCAGATCCTTTTCAACCTGGTCACGAACGCCTCAGAGGCACTGCAGGAGACCGGGGGCACCATCCTCGTGAGCACTGGCGCCATGCAGGTGGATAGGAGCCTGCTCTCAGAGACCTTCCCCGGCGACCGGCTTCCAGAAGGCCGCTATGCCTTCCTCAGAGTGACCGACGACGGATGCGGCATGGATGCGGCGATGCAGACGCGGATCTTCGAGCCGTTCTTTACCACGAAGTTCGCGAGCCGTGGCCTGGGCCTGGCTGCCGTTCTGGGGATCGTGCGCGGCCACAGAGGCACCATCCGCGTTGAGAGCCAGCCCGGCAAGGGGAGCAGCTTCCTCATCCTGCTCCCCTCAGCCTCCTCACAGGAGATACCCCCTCGTGACGAGCGCGACGAACCGCCCGGGTAGCCTCCGGGCTCCTGGAGCGCGGTGGCCGGCAGGAGTTGGCCCGCGAGGGACGAACTCACCCTGGGAGTAATGGGAAGGAGTCCCTCAACATGGTGCTCTCATCTCTCGCGCGGAGGGCGCGCGCGATTTCGCAGGCGTCGCTCGCGTCTCTCCCCTCGCCGGAAGCATGGTCGGCATCCCTGGCCGCGCGCCGCCAGCAGTGGCTGGAGATGCTGGGGCTTTTTCCCCTGCCAGAGCGAACGCCACTCAACGCGGAAGTAACCGGCGTTCTGGAGCGGGGGGACTATGTGGTGGAGAAGCTCCACTTTCAGTGTCTGCCTGGCGCCTACGTGGTGGGCAATCTCTATCGGCCGGCGCATGTTCAGGGGCGGCTGCCCGCCGTACTCTACCTGTGCGGGCACACGAAGGGGAAGGTGAACCCCACCTACCAGGCCAACCCCCGGTGGTTTGGTCAGCATGGCTATGTTGCCCTCGTGCTCGACCCAATCCAGCTCGGCGAGTCGCAGGGGATGCACCACGGCACCTATCATTGCGGGCGCTGGGACTGGTATAGCCGGGGCTACGCACCCGCGGGCACCGAGGTGTGGAATGCTATGCGCGCCCTGGACTACCTCGCCAGCCGTCCGGATGTGGATCCAGAGCGCATGGGCGTGACCGGCCTGAGTGGCGGCGGTGCGATGTCGTGGTTCCTGGGCGCCGCCGACGAGCGCGTCCGCGTGGTGGTTCCGGTGTGCCAGACGGGAAGTATCGAGCATCTGGTGAGCGACCGCGCCGTGGATGGCCACTGCGATTGCGCGTTCTGGATCAACACCTACGGCTGGTGCACGCCCGACCTGGGCGCGCTGATCGCGCCGCGCGCCCTCCTAGTTGCCTCGGGGACCGAGGATGTGCTCTGGCGGCCGTACGCCTTCCGCGATGTGCTCCACCGCATTCGCCACCTCTACCAGGCGCTCGGGGTTCCGGAGAAGGTTGAGCTCGTGGAGGATCTCTCGCCGCATGGCTACACCCCGAAACTGCGCAAGGCGATCTTCGAGTGGTTCAACCGCTACCTGAAGGGCGACACAGCGCCCGTCGAGGATGACGTCACCGACTTTGTGGAGCCGGAGGAGAACCTCCTCGTTTTCGGGGGGCGCCTCCCGGCGGACGACCGCATGCGGGTGATAGACACCCTCCTGGGGGGCGCGAGAGCGCGGAAGGCAGAGCCGCGAAGCCAGACGGTTGCGGGGGGAGATTCCGGTTCGTCACGCGCGCCGGCCGCCGCCTCCCCATCCACCGACCCGGGCGTCTCGCCGCTGGTCCGATTGCGCGAGGTCTCCTTCCGGCAGATCCCGGATCGAGTGGAGCCGGTGGTGCGCGACGTGCGCGCCGATGGCTCGCTGGGCACTCATGCCTTGCGGACCTACGTCTTCGACACGGCGGATGGCCTGACGCTGCAGGCACGCGCCGCGGTTCCAACGGACGGCAGGGAAGGGAGCGCGATGGTGGTCTTCGCCCTCGACGCGGCTGCTCGCTCTCCTTTCATGGCCGGGCATTCCTGTCGGCCTCCTCTGCCCGCCGATATGGCCTGGGGCGCGGTCGAGGTGCGCGGCACGGGCGGAACCTCGCTGGGGGAGGGCCTCCTGTGGACGGTGCGCCGCTCCTATCCCCTCATCGGGTGTACCCTCCCAGAGCGCCAGACGTATGATCTCCTCTGCGGCTTGGCGGCGCTGCGCCGGGAAGCCCAGGTTCACTCCATCGCGCTCTACGGCAAGGGATGGACCGCGGTCCTGGCCCTCTACGCGGCGCTCTTCGACCCGGAAGTGAGCGAAGTGATCCTCGAAGCCCCGCCCGAGACGCACGAGGATCCGAAGGCGCCCGAGTTCCTCAACATCCTGAGCGTCGGTGACCTTCCGGAGAATCTGGCGCTGATGCACCCGCGCCCGGTGACCTTCGTGGGCGCAATGCCCCCGGCCTACGAGCGCGTGCGCCAGGTCTACATCGATCGTGAGACCCCAACGCGCTTTCGCGTTCTCGAAAGCATGGCCGAGTGGCGGCCGGCGGAAGAGGGACCGCGCTGAGATGAAGATCACGATCATCGGCCAGTCGACTTGCATTCCCGATCAAGAGCGCGAGACCGCCTGCTCGCTGATCGACGGCAAGCACCTGGTGGATACCGGGTGGTGCAGCGCCCAGGCGATGCGCCCGTATGGCTTCGACCCGCTGGCGCTGGAGAGCATCCTGCTGACGCACCTGCACCAGGACCACTATCTCGGCCTGCCTGCGCTCCTCTTCCATCACGGCCTGCGCGGGCGCGGGGAGCGCCCGCCCCTGCAGATTGCCGGCCCGAGAGAGTACCTGGAGTCGGTGGTCGGCGCGGCACTGGAGTTTCTCCAGGTCGAGCGCTTCCCGGAGATCACGCCGAACCTCACGCTGTTGCCACTCTCGCCGGGGGAACGCTTCACGCTGGATGACCTGACGGTGGAGACGTTCGGCGCGCGGCATGTCTCCGGGCACAACCGGCACGAGCCGACGCTCGCCTATCGCTTCACGAACGCGGCGGGGAAGAGCGTCGTCTTTTCAGGCGATACGCACCCACATCCGCCGCTCGCGGAGTTCGCGCGGGGGGCCGCGGTGCTGATCCATGACGGGGCGCACACGCCTGCGCGCGAGGCGGCCGCCATCGCGCGTGATGCCGGAGTCGGCCGGCTCCTGCTCACCCACTATCGCGAGGAGGATGGCCCGACGCTCCTCCAGGAGGCGCGCGAGGTGTTCAGTGATACCGATCTGGCCGAGGAAGGAATGACGCTGCTGATCTGAGGCACGGTGTGCTCATAGAGAACCGGGAGAGGGGCAGGTCGCGGAGGAGCGCGGGCCCATCCTCCTCGCCGCGCTGGTCTACGCGTCGCTGCTTCCATCGGAACACTGCGGGAGGGAGTGGAAGATGAGCGATGACACGATCCGCATCGGCATCGTGGGCGCGGGAGCGAACACGCGCGCCCGGCATATTCCCCTGCTGCAGCGCATCTCGGGAGTGCGCCTGATGGCCGTGTGCAACCGCCGGCCGGAATCGACCCGGCGGGTTGCCCAGGAGTTCGGGATTCCTCTCACCTTCGAGCGTTGGGAAGAGCTCGTCAGCTCGCCGGAGGTGGATGCGGTCGTCATCGGCACCTGGCCCTATCTTCACTGCGCGGTGACCGTGGCGGCGCTGGAGGCGGGGAAGCACGTCCTATGCGAGGCGCGCATGGCGATGAACGCCGCGGAGGCGCACCGCATGCTGGAGGCGTCGCGCGCCCATCCGGACCTCGTGGCGCAGGTGGTGCCCGCGCCGATGAGCCTGCGCGTGGATCCGACGGTGCGCCGGCTTTTGGACGAGGGCTACCTGGGCGAGTTGCTCGTCGCGAACGTCCGGGGCGTGACTGGCGCGTTTGTCGATCCGGAAGTCCCGCTGCACTGGCGTCAGGATATCCGCCTCAGCGGGCTGAACGCGCTCACGATGGGGATTTGGCACGAGATCCTGATGCGCTGGGTGGGGAATGCTTCGCGCGTCCTAGCCCGGCGCCGCGTCTTCGTGCCGGAGCGCACCGATCCGGAGACCGGCCTGCGCCGGGTGGTCTGCGTGCCCGACCACATCGACATCATCGCCGACCTGGAGTGCGGTGCTCAGGCTACCTACCAGTTTAGCTCCGTTCTCGGCCTGGGCGGCGGCTCCGGCATCGCGCTCTATGGCACCGAGGGCACCCTGGTGTTCGACGGCGACAACGACCGCCTCCTGGGCGGCCGCCGCGGCGACCAGGAGCTCGCCGAGATTCCTATCGCCCCCGAAGAGGAGGGGCGGTGGCGTGTGGAAGAAGAGTTCATCGGCGCGATTCGCGGCGAAGTGCCGGTGCGCCTGACCACTTTCGAGGATGGCGTGGCCTACATGGAGTTTACCGAGGCGGTTGCGCGCAGCGCGGAGCAGGGCCGGGCCATCCGCCTGCCGCTGGAGGAGTGAACGGTGGATCTACTTGCGGTTGCTGGCCGCGCGGAGGCGCTGGCCGATGAGACGATCGCGCTCGCGCAGGCACTCGTGCGCGCCAACACGGTGAATCCCTACTCGGGCGACCCCACCTGGGGGAACGAGGCGAACGGTCAGGCGATTCTGGAGCCCGTGCTGCGCGACCTAGGCGCGCGGATCGAGCGCTTCGATTGCCCGCCCGATGTCTACCAGCGCGCCGGGGTGCTCGGGCCAAAGAACCGAGAGTTCGCCGGCCGGCCCAACCTCCAGGCGGAGATGGTTTTCAGCGAGAGCGGGCCGCGCGTGGTCCTCCAGGCGCACATGGACACCGTGGGCATCTCGGATATGACGATCGAGCCCTTCTCCGGGGAGGTACGCGATGGCCGGCTTTATGGCCGGGGCAGCAGCGATTGCAAGGGCGGGATCGCCGCGACGGTGGCCGTCCTGCGCGTGCTGCACGAGCTGCGGGGCCAGCTGCGCGGCTCTGTTGTATTCCAGAGCGTGGTGGATGAGGAGTGCAATGGCGGGGGTGCCGGCGCGATCGCATGCTGCCTGCGCGGCCTGAAGGCCGACCTGGGGATCGTCACGGATGGCACCGGACCTTTTGTCACTCGCGGCTACTCCGGCGTGCTCACCGTCGAGATCACCGTCCCCGGGGTCAGCGGGCATGCCGCGCGCCCGGACGGCGTGAGCGCGATAGAGAAGGCGCTGGTGGTGAAGGAAGCGCTGGACGCCTTCAAGCGCGACCGCGAGAGCACCCGCAAGCACGCCGCGGTGAACCTGGGGATCCTGCGTGCTGGCATCCACCCCGCGGTGATCCCGGGCGAGGCGTTCCTGGCGCTCAACATGAGCTATCCGATCGCCGACGCTCGCGCGGCGGAGGAAGCGGGGGCCGGCTTTGGCGGCGCGCCGATTCGCGCCGATTTCGAGCGTCGCATCCGCGAGCGCGAGAGCCAGGATCCCTTCCTCGCCACGCATCCCTCGCGGATCGAGTGGGTGAAGGATCTGATTCCATTCGAGACGCCGGCGGATCACCCGCTGGTGACCGGCCTGGCCGAGACGCACCGCGCGGTGCTGGGGGAGGAGCCATCCATGGAGGTGAACCCCGCCTGGAGCGACGGCTGCTACCTGCCGGCGCTTTGCGGGATTCCGACGGTGGCCTATGGCGCCGGCGTGCCCGGCAAGGCGCACTCCGCGGATGAGTATGGCGAGGTGGAGCGGATCATCAACTGCTCGCGCGTTCTTTCGGCCTACCTGTACCGGGTGCTGGCGGCGTAACCGCGCGGCACCAGCCGGTGCCGGGGCTCGCGGCTTGCGCGGGCCCCGGACCAATCACGCCTTCCGCATGCGGGCGGCGGGCTATGCCTCGATCCGCACCGTCTCCCCGTCGCGTTGCGCCGAAAGCTCCGCGGCCAGGCACACCTCCTGCGTCTTGCAGGCATCCTCGATGTTCGGGGTGGGCTGGCGGCCATCCAGGACGCACTCGACGAAGTGGTCGATCTCGGCGGTGAAGGGGTGGTAACGGACATCGCCGCTGCTGGGCACGATCGTGGGGATGGTAGCAAAATCGGTCTGGCCGGGAAGAAGCCGTTTCGAATAGAGGCGGTTATCGCGAATCGTGCCCTCTGTGCCCAGAAGGTGAACGCCGATGGTGAAGGGACACTGCGCCTCCAGGGAGCATCCGACCTTGCCGATGGCGCCCGAGGAGAACTTCAGCGTGGCAACGAGGGTGGTGGGATAGTCAAAGTCGGGCCGGCGGCGGATGCTGCGCGCGCTCACTTCCACCACCTCGCCGGCGCAGTAGCGGATGAGGTCCACCACATGGCACCCGCCGGTGATGAAGGCGCCCCCGGCGAACTCGCGCCGGCGGATCCATTCGTAGCTGGGGAAGGTGGGCTTGATGCCGTGCCAGAAATCGCACTCAGCGTAGACGATCTCACCGATGGCGCCCTGGTCGAGGAGCGTGCGGATCGTCTGCACCATGGGGTTCCAGCGGAAGACGAAGCTGACGATGCTGAGCACGCCGGCCTCGCGCACGCTCTCCCGGAGGCCGCGCACCTCATCTAGTTGGATGCCCGCGGGTTTCTCCAGGACGATGTGCTTCCGTGCACGCGCGGCCTGGGTGGCCAGGCGGGCGTGCAGATAGTTTGGCATGCAGATGGAGACGGCATCCACGCGGTCATCGCTCAGCAACGCCTCGTAGTTGGGGTAGAGGGCGCACTCCAGGCCCAATTCCTCGACGAGGCGCTTGGCGCTCTCTTCACGCCGGCTACAGACGCCGATGATCCGCGTGTGCGGGTTCTTCAGGTAGGCCTTCGCGTGCTCGCGCGAGACCGCACCCGCGCCCATGATGGCAACACCGATCTCCTTCATCTATCCATTCCCCTCCAGCGCCGGCCGGGGTGATCCGTCCGGCCAGGCAGGATCCAGTTCGCGAAGCGAGTGCCGGCTCCCTGCCGCCGGTAGCCTGCTGAGTGGATTGGCCGGCCGTGATTACCGCTGGGCGCTCTTTTCTGCAGGGCGCGCGCGCAGGAAGTAGGGATCGCGAGCGAGCTCCGCAAGGGCGGTGTCGAGGATCGCCTTCGCGCGGGCGAGGCGGCATTCGGCGGCGCCCACGCGCCCAAGGGTGAGAAGCCCCTTCTCGCGCAGGACGGGCTCAATGGCATCGAAGCGGGCCGGGATGGGCGCCGAATGGCAGTAGATCTCCATCACGTAGTCGCGGCCCCTATCTCGGCCCCGGAGGCGGTAGCGCGTCTCGAAGTCGATGAACGGCACGCGCGCGAGCTCCTCGGCGGTGTGGAGCAGCGTGCAGTTGCGGAAATCGACGCCGAGGAGAAGCACGTAGCCGTCGCACTGCGTCAGCCGGTAGAGCGGGGAGTGCTCGTCACACGACCCTTTGGCGTTGATGTGGTCGTCCAGGAGAAAGCCGGCGCGCGGACCGATTGCCGCGACGGGGTGTGTCGGCTCCAGGCTGCGCCGGGCATCCGGGTGCAAGCGCGCGGCCTCGGTGATCGCGCCCACCAGCGAGGGGGTGGCCTGGACGTCAAACAGAGGGCCGCTGCGGCAGTAGTCGAGCATCGAGCCGCGGAAGGGGAAGGTAGGCACCACGAGCGTGCCTTCCGGACCAAGCACGTCCAGGAATGCCTGCACGACCGCGGGCGCGCCGCCGTCCACGTAGCCGATCCGGCTCATGGCGCTATGCACCAACACCACATCGCCCGCGCGCAAGCCCAGCGCGCGCAGGTCGCGAACGAGATCGGCCGTGGTCACGCGGGGAAGAGGATGATCGCCTTGTTTCTCCATGATGCCCCTCTTCGCCGCGCCGCCTGTGCTTCCCTTCGCGCCCCTCGGGGGGGGCATTATCTGCGGATGAACACAGATGGACACCGATAGCGGAAAGACGAGCCGGCTTGGCTATAGGAAAGGCCGCGTCCGTGTCCGCCCCCTCCATCCGCCGGCGATTTGGTAGCGGGGGTTTGGGGGGGAGCCCCGAAAGGGCTTTGCCTACAAGCAGCGCGGAGCCTGGGCTCCGCGCGAGAGGTGTGGTGGACACCCCCGAAGGGATCTCACACTCCCGGGAGCCCCCACCCGGCCCATCCATCCCCTTCACGCGCGGTATCACCGCCAGGCTGCACCAGGGTTGTCCTGCTGGAATCTGGGTAGTAAAGAAAGAGTGCGTGCCCCATCGCAGGGATGTTGACAACACCATTATCAAGTGCTATACTAAGCCTAGACTAAAGATCAGATCGGGCGAATCCCGGGGCAAGGGACGAGCTGTATCAGGGCCGGGGAGCCGGTAGGTTGATGAGGGGAAAGTGGGCGGAGAACGCCCACGCGAAGAGGTGAGAAGACTATGGCAAGAATCGTGGGAATCGATCTGGGGACCACCAACTCCGTGATCTCGGTCATGGAAGGTGGCGAGCCCACCGTCATTCCGAATGCCGAGGGCGGGCGAATCACGCCTTCCGTGGTTGCGTTCACGAAAACGGGAGAGCGCATCGTCGGTCAGCCGGCTAAGCGGCAGGCGGTGATCAACTCCGAAAACACCATTTTCTCCGTCAAGCGCTTCATGGGCCGCCGCTACGCAGAGGTGGCGGAAGAGCGCAAGATGGTGCCCTACAAGGTGGTGGAGGGCAAGAACGGAATGGCCATGATCGAGATCCAGGGGAAGCAGTATACCCCCGAGGAGATCTCGGCCATGACCCTCCAGAAGCTGAAGGCAGATGCGGAGGCGTTCCTGGGTGAGAAGATCACCGACGCCGTTATCACCGTGCCGGCCTACTTCAACGACGCCCAGCGCACGGCCACCAAGACCGCCGGTGAGATCGCCGGGTTCAACGTCCGGCGCATCATCAACGAGCCGACGGCGGCATCGCTCGCCTATGGCCTGGAGAAGAAGAAGAACGAGACGATCCTCGTCTTCGACCTGGGTGGCGGTACCTTCGATGTCTCCGTGCTCGATGTGGGTGACGGCGTCTTCGAGGTCAAGTCCACGGCTGGCGATACGCACCTGGGCGGCGACGACTGGGACGAGCGCCTGGTCCACTATCTGGCAGACGAGTTCCAGAAGATGGAAGGTGTGGACCTGCGCAAGGATCGCCAGGCGCTGCAGCGGTTGCGCGAGGCAGCCGAGAAGGCGAAGGTGGAGCTCTCCAGCGTCACCCAGACGAACATCAACCTCCCCTACATCACCGCGACGCAGGAGGGTGCCAAGCACCTGGATCTCACGATCACGCGCGCCAAGTTCGAGGACCTGACACGCGACCTGGTGCACCGCCTGGAAGGCCCCTTCCAGCAGGCGCTGCAAGACGCGGGCCTGAGCGCAAGCCAGATCGATGAGGTGGTGCTCGTCGGAGGCTCCACGCGCATGCCGATGGTGCAGGAGATGGTCCGCCGCATCACGGGGAGAGAGCCGCACAAGGGCGTGAACCCCGATGAGGTCGTGGCCGTGGGCGCCGCGATCCAGGGCGGGGTCCTCGCGGGCGAGGTGAAGGATGTGCTCCTCCTCGACGTGACGCCGCTCTCCCTGGGCATCGAGACGCTCGGCGGGGTCTTCACCCGCCTGGTGGAACGGAACACGACCATCCCGGCGCACAAGACGGAGGTCTTCTCGACGGCTGCCGATGGCCAGACGCAGGTCACCATCATGGTCTACCAGGGCGAGCGCGAGATGGCGCGCGAGAACCGGCTGTTGGGCCAGTTCGACCTCACCGGCATCCCGCCCGCGCCCCGCGGCGTCCCGCAGATCGAGGTGAGCTTCGATGTCGACGCCAACGGCATCTTGAACGTGAGCGCGAAGGATCGCGGCACGGGCCGGCAGCAATCGATCACGATCACGGGCTCCACCAGCCTGGATAAGAGCGATGTCGAGCGCATGGTGCGTGAAGCCGCCGAGCACGCGGAAGAGGACAAGAAGCGCCGCGAGCAGGCCGAAGCGCGCAACCGCGTCGATAGCATGTCCTACGAGGCGGAGCGCGTGTTGCGCGAGATGGGCGATAAGATCCCGCCCCAGGAGAAGGGCGAGGTGCAGCGCGCGCTCGACGAGGCCCGAGAGGCCCTGAAGGGGGATGATATGAACCGGATCTCCGCCGCGGGCCAGATGCTGGAGCAGGCGCTCTACAAGGCAACGCAGGCGGCCTACCAGGCGCAGGGTGGCGCACAAGGAGCCGCCACCGGCGCGGGCGGCCCCCAGGCGGAGGCGACTTCGCAGGGCCCCGGTGAGGAGGTGATCGACGCCGAGTTCAAGGAGACCAACTGACACCACACGGCGGAATGGGGACACGGATCAGGGGGGCTGATACCTGGCCGTCCGTGATCCGCTCCCCAAGCCGCGGATGGAGCGAAATAGAGCAGGGGATACCCCTGCATCCACGCGCCGGTTCCGTTTTGAGAGGAGGGAGGTAGAGAAAGATGCTTCGACCTACTTGGGATCCCTTTACCGACGTGATCGCGCTCCGGGATCAGATCAACCGGTTGTTCGATGAGAGCGTCTCTCGCGCACCGGGGCGCGAGGGAATGGCGCGGCGTGGCTGGGCGCCCGCGGTGGATATCTTCGAGGACAACGACACCATTACCCTCAAGATGGATCTGCCTGGCGTTCAGCAATCGGATATCCAGGTGGAGCTCGAGGGCGAGACGCTGACCATCCGGGGCGAGCGCACGCTGAGCGACCAGGATTCTCCCAACTGCCTGCGCGCCGAGCGAGTCTCTGGACCGTTTCTGCGCACCTTTACCCTGGCAACGCAGGTACAGGCAGACCGCGTGACGGCGCAGTATCGCGATGGCGTGCTGGTGGTGACGATCCCGAAGGCAGAGGAGACCAAGCCGCGTCGCATCCAGATCAGTGCCACCGCTTAGGATTCCAGCCATAGAGGCTGAGCACCATTCAGGCATGCGGCCGATTGTTGGAGCATCATCCGTGCCGGGGCGCGCGGCAGCGCCGCGCCCCCGGGCACAGGTAAGGAAGATAGAGGGATATGGCTGACGAGAGAGAGCCTGTTCAGGAAGCGGCGGCGGCAGAGGCGGCCGCGGAGCCGGAGAGTGAGCGGCGGGGTGACGAGCGTATCGCCGAGCTCGAAGCGCGCGTCGCGGATCTGGAAGCGGCCCTGGAGCAGCGAACACAGGAAGCCGAGGCACGCGAGAAGGAAGCGAAGGAGTTCCTGGAAGGATGGCAGCGCGAGCGCGCGAGCTTTGAGAACTTCCGGAAACGCATGGCACGCGAATTGGACGAGGCCGGCACTGTGGCCAAGGTGGACCTGATCCGGGCGATTCTCCCGGCGGTGGATAACCTGGAGCGGGCGCTGGACGATGAGAGCACGAGCGCCGATGTGGTGCGACAGGGTGTCCGCTTGATCCATGAGCAGCTCCTCACGGCACTGCAGAAGCAGGGATTGAAAGAGGTGCCGACCACCGGCGAGACGTTTGATCCAAACGTCCACGAGGCGATTGACGCGGTAGAGAATACAGAGTATGCGCCGGACACCGTTGTGGAGCCTCTCTTGAAGGGGTACACCTTCGGTGAACGGCTGGTGAGGCCAGCTCGCGTGCGAGTGGCTCGCTAAGCGGAGGATGACGATGGGATGGGCGGTGAGCGGAACGCCCAACGGAATGAATGCATGCCTGCGGCGTGCTTTCCGCCCCGTCGCAGATTCCGTGTAGAGTACCCGCATCGAGCGAAACTCCGTTCTGCCCTGGCTCGGGGCCAGTGTGAGCCTGGCCGTATGCGCGGAGCGCGGGCACTGAGTGGGTTGGGATGGAGACGAGGACGCCGTGAGGGATGAGGAGGGCGAGGCGAACGCCGGTTGCCCGCCCCCTCTCCCTTGTCAGATCCGGGGAGAAGATGTCGACATTCAAGGACTACTACGAGGTGTTGGGCGTGAAGCGGGACGCGACGGAGAAAGAGATCAAGCAGGCGTTCCGCAAGCTCGCGCGCAAATACCACCCGGACGTGAACCCCGGCGACCCCGCTGCTGCCGAGAAGTTCAAGGAGCTGAGCGAGGCCTACGAGGTGCTGAGCGACCCGGAGAAACGGAAAGCCTATGACCACTTCGGGGCGCAGTGGAAGCAGGCCCAGCAGGCGGGTGCCCGCGGCTTCGACTTCCAGAACCCCTATGGGGGCACGGTTCACTTCGATCTGGGAGGCGACCAGGATATCAACGAGATCCTGCGCAACATCTTCGGCCTGGGCGGCGGCTTTGGCGAGGGTGGAGCGGCGCGCGGCGGTCGCGGCGGCTTCGGCTTCGGTGATCTCTTCGGGAGTGCGTTTCGCGATCGGGGGGGCATGGGAGGAGCTCCTGTCCGCGGCGCCGATGTCGCCGCCGAGATGGAGATCACTCTCGAAGAGGCGTATCATGGGGGCGCGAAGCAGGTCCAGATCAACGGCCGGCGCGTGGAGGTCAAGATCCCCGCTGGCGTGGATACTGGAGCCCGGCTTCGCCTGGGTGGCATGGGCGAGCGCAGCCAGCACGGCGGCCCCCCCGGCGACCTCTATCTGACGGTGCGCGTCCGCCCGCACCCGGTTTTCCAACGCGACGGCGACAATCTGCGCTGCGACGTACAGATCAGTTTCGCGACGGCTGCCCTGGGGGGCGAGGCAACGGTGCGCACCCTGCGCGGTGGCACCGTCCAGATGAAGATTCCGGCTGGCACCCAGGGGGGACAGGTGTTTCGCCTGGGCGGTTTGGGAATGCCCAAGCGAGGTGGTTCGGGCTATGGCGACCTGCTGGCACGGGTCAACATTATCGTGCCCCGTGACCTGAGTGACCATGAGCGCGAGCTCGTTGAGGAGCTCGCCCGGCAGAGAGGGTGAAAAGGATGGGGGAGGACCGCCGGGACGAGCCGTTATTCCTGATCAGCGTAGTCGCACGGATCTGCGATATGCATCCGCAGAGCATCCGGCTCTACGAACGATTGGGGCTCATTCGTCCACGCTACATCAGCAAGCGCCGCTTCTTCTCCGAGGCGGATATCGAGCGCCTTCGCCAGATCCGGCGCCTGACCCAGGAGATGGGCGTGAACCTGGCGGGGGTGGAGATCATCTTCAGCTTGTTGGACAAGATCGACCAGCTCCAGCAAGAGCTCGAGGATATCAAGGCGGAGCACCGTCGCGCCACGGGCGCTTTCCTGCTTCCCGCCAGTCCGGATGAGTGATTCCTTCGCTTCGCGCGAACGCTTTGGGGCATGGGGCGGCGCGGGCGCGGAGCCGCCGGGAAGGCCGCTCGATGGCAGAGGCCCTGCCACCGGGCGGCCTTTTTCCGTGGTATCGCGCTTACTCCAGCAGGTAATCCGTCACCCCTGCCTCGGGCGTGAAGCTCAGCCTCTCGCCCGCCTGAACCTTGGCGGTGGCAGGCTGATACGCTTCGTTGCGCGCCTGGATGCGCACCTGCGCGGGAGCCTTGCTAAGGAGCGCACGCGTGTCGACCGCGATGGCGCCGCACCCGCGGTCCGCCGGGATGCTCTTCAGGCGCATGTCCTTGTGGAACTCCGGCAGGCCCTCGGCCGGGAAGTGGTCCCAGGGCCCCAGGTTGCCGCACGGAACCAGGCGCCACCCCTTCGCTTCGCGCTTCAGCCACACCGCGCCCTGCGCCTCGACTGCCTCGACGCGCGCCGGGCGGTCGCCGGCGTTGAGATAGATGTACTCGGGGCAGCGGGTGTAATCGACGCGCCGGCCATCGATCAGGGCGCTGAAAGCGAGGATCTCGCCCGGCTTGGTGATCAGCCAGCCGTAGGGTGGGAGACGATAGCCTTCCACCTCCCACTCCTGCTCGGGGTTGTAGTTGACGTGCACCGTGAGACCCCGGCTATACCGGACGCGCACCCGGCCGAGCTTGCGCGAGTCCTCGCGCAACGCCTGGCTGGTGGAGACGAAGTTGCGGCCGTTGTGATAGTGGATCTCGGTGACACGGTCGGTGAGATACTCCTTCTGCACGCCCTGCATCAGCGCGTAGAGCTGGATCATGCGCGAGAGCGGCGGGAGATAGCTGTAGCCGATAATCAGCATGTGCCCGTAGGCAAGGCTGGCAGAGACGTACTGGTGGAACTCCACCGGCGCGGGCCATTCGCCCTTGTCGCCGTAGAGCCGGTTGGCCTGCTGGGCATCCCGGAAGAAGACCGAGGGCGCGTAGCCCATCATCGTGCCGTGATTCAGCGGGTGGATCTTCAGCAGGTCGAAGTCGACCAGCGGCGGGATCTTCGAGGCATCCTCGCCCATGAAGAGCGAGGCATAGTCCATATCGGCGATCCCGGCGTACATCCACCGGACGGCGCCCTCGCTCATCACCGTGCCATACCACTTGCGCGTCTCCAACATGCTGTCGCCGTTGAAGTAGATCTGGTCGCGCGCGATGCCGGCGCCGGGCACGCCCGCCTCGAAGTCACTCGCGTCGGGGCGCTGGCACGAGTGAGTGTCCATGTAGGCCGAATCAGGCGCGTAGTACTTGTGCGCCTTCTCGCCTACCAGACGGGCGAGCACGGGGAGGTAGTTCGCCTTCGCCCGGTAGTTGCCAAACCACCCTTCGGCGAGGTCGCCGTTCGGGCGCAGTGCGACGCAGTTCTCGTCGAAGAACTCGTTCAGGGGGAACCAGTCGCGCAGGTCGCTATACGCGCCGAAGAGGTAGCCTAGCTCCTTGATCTCCTTGCGGTAGGCCTGGATCTGCTCCATGGTGAGCGAGGGGTGCGGCTTCCAGCGCGCGCTGAAGCCCTCGGCGAAGTCCTGCACATAGAAGCGCGCGAAGTCACACGTGATCACGTGGTCGATGCCATGCCGCTTCATCGTCCGCCACAGGTTTGGCTGGATGTAGCTTGCCATGGCGAACATGTAGGGCGCGAGGCGCTCCAGATGTGGCGTCGCGGGGTGTGGGATGTTGGGGAGCACCTCGGCGAATTCAGGCGAAACCGTGACCAGAACGCGCTCGCGCAGGTCATTGCGCCGGCCGTTGGTGAGCGGGAAGTACTCGGTGCCGGTCATCAGCATCACGCCGTCTCCGCCCTGCGAAACCTGGCCGTTGATCCGGCTGCAGAGCGAGTGGTACCAATCCGAGTACACCGAGACAAAGACGTCGCGGCCGCAGGCAACGAGCGGGCCGGGGCCCATGCCGTAGGTAAGGTAGGGCACGGCGATGGGCCGGGCATCCGGCAACCCCACCACGCGCCCGAAGCCAAGCCCGGTGGCCGCGCCGCCCGCGCTGGTCACATCCACGACGAGGGTGGAGCCCCGAAGGGTGTAGGTGGCCTCCCACGTGGTGCCTTGCTCCCAGCGCGCGGTGAGCCGGCGGTTTGCCAGCTTCGCGGAGACAAGTTTCGGCGCGCCTGCCCGCGCGCTGCCCGGGGCCTCATGCTTCAGCTCACCGCCAGCCATCGGCTGGAACCAGGGCCCGTCGTTCCAGCGCGCGCTGATGCCGTCGAACAGGCCCTTGGTTGGATCTACGCGGTACTGGAGCACGCCGGCCTGGGTGCGGCAGGTGAAGAGCGCGCCCGGGGCGGCCGCTTCCACCTGCGTCTTCACGCCTCGGGGCGGTGTGGGGAGCATCCCATCATCCGAGATCGGGAAAGCAGGCTTGGCGGGCCGCGTGTTGGCCGTGAACGGCTTGCGGTTGCGCGTGTAGAAGGCGAGTGACTCCAGGGTGAGCCGGCGGGGCTTCTCGGCCCGGCCCACATTGATCTCCAGTCCGGTGAAATGCATCGGGAAGCGCGCGCCGGCAAGCGCCCGGCTCTCAAGCACTCCGTGGAGAAGCTGCCAGTAGGTGCTGGTCACTGTGCCCATATCGATGGCGAAATCGCGGCCGGCAGCATCCACCAGGTGGGCCACCACGTTGGGATGGCGCTCTTTCATGCGCTCCGTCTCGGAGTAGAGCCACAGGTTCGCGGCATCGAACCGGCCCTCGATCAGGATCGGCTCGGCCGGACGCAGGAGGATCGCTGCCGCCTTCTCGTTAGGGCCCCAGGTGACCTGCGCGCCCCGGTCGCGCCACAGGCGGTACTTCTCGGAGAGCTGGACGGAGGCATCCACCTCACCGATAACGGACGCGCTCCAGCCCTTCAGGTCGCCGAATGCCACCTGCGCCCGCGGGTTCTCCTGCCGGCCCGTCCAGACCACCTCGTAGGGGCGCTCTCCCGGGCGCGAATCGGCGGGGAGAGCCGGGTTCACCGGAATGGGGCGCATCTCCTCCGCGGCCTCCACCGCGCGGCGCAGCCGGGCTACCTCGCTCACGCTCAGGACGCCCAGCTTCGCGTCGCTGATTACCAGCGGCGCGCGGTCTCGTTTGACCGCCGCCGGCAGCTCCGGCATCATGTGCCGGAACGCAATGGTGATGCTCTTCCCGGGAGTGGCCATGCCGGTGAGATCGAATAGGAAATCGGCGTCTCGCCCGGTGCCCCCGAAGGTGACCTCCCCATTCTGGGCAAAGACGGTCATCCACCGGTTCAGCCGGGAGTCGTACCAGGCGAAGTGGTAGTCGGTTTTGGGCGGGTCGAAGTAGGGCAGCTTGTTGAGGAGTCGCCTGCGAAGCACCGATTCCGAGAGGGGCACTCCATCAATGAGCACTTGCATTACGTAGTTGCACCCGCCGCCGCCCAGGATGCACGCCTTGAGCTGGAGGAGCGGGCGCTCCTCTGCCGAGCAAGCGGGTACAGTGACGCGTGCCGTCCATTCCTGCCCGGCTTCTACCTCCAGGCGGCCTTCGTGAACGGGCACCGCGCGCTGAAGCGGCGGCACGTCCGGCTGTGGCGCCGCAGTGGCCGGGCGGCACGCCAGGAGCGCCCAGGCCGCAAGAACCAGGATGCTTTGAATTGCTCGCATGAATCTCTCCTGCTCAGTCTAGTTCTGCCAGGTGGTGGAGCGGAGCCTCTCTCTCGCCAGTGCCTCTGCGCCGGCCCACGGAATCTACCTCGAACCCCAAGCCCGCCTGTACCACTCGGTTTTCTCCGACCGGCCCGGGGGATCCTGCGTGTCCAGGCCAGAGACCAGGGGGAGGAGCGGGGCGACGTGCCCGTTTCGGGCCGGCGCAGGGAATACCGGGCCCGATCCCGAACAGGGTCCTGGCAGCCCGCGACGGGGCGGAGCGGCCGGAGCTAATGGCTACCACGTGCAGCGCATAGGAGCATCAACATGAGAGTGAGCATGTGCAGATCTCGTCCTCCTGCGGTCTCCGAGCGTCCATCCGGCGGTATCACCCGCTCACGCTTTGGTCGCTCTCTCTTGCTTCTCTTGGCCTGGAGCCTGGCGCCGGCTGCGGCGGCGCCGGTGCTGGACGAAACGCCCGCCGTCGAGGGGGAGTGGGGCTATCGCCCGGGCCCTGGCACAGTGTCGCAGGTCACCCCGCCCGGCTTCACGTGGCGGCCGACGCAAGGGATCGTCAGCTACGAGCTGGAGTGCGGTAAGGGCAAGGGCTTCCAGGAGATCGCCTACCGCGCCGAGGGGATCACGATGAACGTGCACTGCCCGCCGCGCGTTCTCCCGCCGGGCGTCTATACCTGGCGCTATCGCGGCAAAGACGCGGAGGGCCAGCTCACCCCCTGGAGCCAGGCGCGCACCTTCGAGATTGCCCAATCGGCAGTGGAGATGCCGTTGCCAACGCGCGAAGAGCTGCTGGCGCGCGTGCCGAAGACGCACCCGCGCCTCTTCATGCGCCCCGAGGATGTCGCCCGGCTGCGCGAGCGCGCGCGCGGCGACCTCAAGCCGCAGTTCGACCGCCTCGTCCAGCGGTGCGAGCAGCTGCTCCAGTCGCCCCCGCCAACGGCGGAGCCGCCGAAATACCCCCCCGGCACGGTGCGCAACAGCGAGGAGTGGCGCAAGATCTGGTGGGGAAACCGCACCTACACCATCGCGGCGCTCGATAGTGCGGCGACGCTTGCCTTCACCCGGCTCATCGGCGGCAAGGAGGAGTACGGCCAGCTCGCGCGGCGGATCCTGATGGAGTGCGCGAAGTGGGACCCCAAGGGGAGCACCGGCTACATCTATAACGACGAGGCCGGCATGCCCTATAACTGGGGCTTCAGCCGCACCTACACCTTCGTTTACGACCTCCTCACCGAGGAAGAGCGTGCCATCTGCCGCCGCGTGATGAAGATCCGCGGCGATGAGATGTACCGGCATCTCTACCCGCGCCACCTGTGGAGGCCCTACAACAGCCATAGCAACCGCGCATGGCACAAGCTGGGCGAGATCGGGATCGCTTTCCTGGGCGAGGTGGAAGGCGCCGAGGACTGGGTGTGGTTCGCGGCCAACGTCTTCGCCAACGTCTATCCCGTCTGGTCGGATGATGACGGCGGCTGGCACGAGGGGATGGCGTATTGGGCGAGCTACCTGGAGCGGTTCAGCTTCTGGGCGGATACGATGAAGCCGGTCCTGGGGCTGGATGCCTACAAAAAGCCGTTCTTTTCGCAGGTGGGCTATTACCCGATGTACCTCATGCCGCCCGGGACCACCGGCGGCGGGTTTGGCGACCTCACCCCCGAGCGCAAGGCGCCTTCCAACGCGCGTCTGGTGGCCACGTTCGCCGCGCAGGCGGGAAACGGCCACTGGCAATGGTACGTGGAGCAGGTGGGGGGAAGCCCCTCGACTGGAGGCTACATCGGCTTCGTGCGCGGCACGCTCCCCCCGGTGAAACCGGTGCCGCCCGATGACCTTCCCACCTCGCGCCTTTTCAAGGGCACGGGCCTGGCGGTTCTGAACACCTCCCTGAAGCACGCGAAGGAGAACGTACGCGTCCTCTTCAAATCGAGCCCATTCGGCACGCAGTCGCACGGCTACGAGGCGAACAACGCCTTCTCACTGATCGCCTACGGCGAGCGCCTCCTGGTGCAGACCGGCCGGCGCGATTCCTATGGCACGCCGCACCACAGAGACTGGATGTGGTCGACGCGCTCGGTCAACGCGATCACCGTTGATGGCCACGGCCAGGTGCCCCACTCGGCGGCCTCGCGCGGTGAGATCACCGCGTTTAAGACGACGCCGGCGGTCGATATCGTCGTCGGCGAGGCGGGCGACACCTATCGCGTGGTGCCCACCGCCCAAGAGAGGGAGCAGGGGGCCCAGGAGCGCAAGCTGCTTGACCGGTTCACGCGCACGCTCGTCTTCCTGAAGCCCGATGTTCTGGTGGTCTACGACCGCCTGGTGGCAAAGCAGCCTTCCACCTTTGAGTACTGGCTGCACGCCGTCAACCAGTTTGAGACGCTCGCTCCGAACTCGCTCCGAACGCAGACGGGCGACGTCGCCTGCGACATCGACATCCTGACGCCGGCCGGGCTGAAGTTCCACCAGACGAACGAGTATGACCCGAACCCGCGCCCGAGGATCACGATTCGCGAGTGGCACCTGACGGCGACGACCCCCGAGAAGCGCCAGCAGGTGGAGTTCGTTACCCTCTGCGCGCCGCGCAAGGCATCCGAGGCCCCGCTGCCCAAGCCCACCTTGGAGAGTGTCGACGGCGGCTATGTGCTCCGCGTCCGGCTCCGCGATGGCGAGGCGACGGTGCTGCTCCCCGCGCGCGAGGGCGCCGTACTGAGAGCCGATGGCCTGGAGAGCCGGGGCGCGATCGTCGTCCAGCGCGCCACTCCCCGGGGGCGCACGCGGGTGGAGGTGCCGTAGCTCCAGGGGTGACGGGCAACCCGGCGCGAGGAGGCCCACCTCCTCGCTGCTTGTGAGCGAAGCCCTGTCGGGCTGGGTTGGATTGCACGTCCGGGCGCCTGAGAGCGGCAAGGGCTGGGAGGGGGAGCCCCGAAGGAGCTTTGCCGGAAAGCAGCGCGGAGCTTCGAGCTCCGCGCCCGGGGTGGACCAGGCGCCTGGGCGAGCCCCGAGGTACTCGCGAGCGAAAGGAGCGCGATGGCAGAACCACGGCTACGCCTGGCGCGGCACGCCGCGCCGGAGGAGTGGGCGAAGTACGAGACGGCCCACCGGCAGTTCCAGGGGATTCCCGGGATCGAGCGGATGCCGGATGGCCGGCTGTGGGCCACGTGGTACTCAGGCGGCACGGGCGAAGGCCCGGAGAATTTCGTTCTGCTCGTGACGAGCCAGGACGACGGCCTCACCTGGAGCGAGCCACTCGCCGTCGTGGATCCCCCGGGCCACACGCGCGCCTTCGACCCGTGCCTCTGGCGCGACCCGCTCGGCCGGCTCTGGTGGTTCTGGGCGGAGAGCGATAGCCCGAAGATGGGCGAGATCATGGATGGCCGCGGGGGCGTGTGGGCCGCCCGGCTGGAGGGGGAGTCGCCCGAGGAGCTCAAGTTCACCCGCCCGGTCCGGATCGCCAATGGCGTCATGATGAACAAGCCCACGGTGCTTTCCAACGGCGAGTGGCTCCTCCCGACGGCGGTGTGGGCGTGCTGGCACGTGAAGGCGGAGGATCTGGCCGGGGAGCGCTTCTCGAACGCTACCGTCTCGACCGATGCCGGGGAGAGCTTCACCCTCCGCGGGGGCGCCGACGTGCCGGATCGCTGCTTTGACGAGCATCTTTTCGTGGAGCTCAACGATGGCCGGGTGTGGTGTCTGGTGCGCACCTTCTATGGCATCGGCCAGAGCTTCTCGAGCGACCAGGGGCGGACCTGGACCCCGGGCGAGGACTCCGGGCTGGGCGGGCCGAACTCGCGCTTCTTCATCCGCCGGCTGGCTTCCGGGCGGCTGCTCCTGGTGAACCACATCGATGTCACCGCAATGGAATCCGGGCAGGCCTGGCGCGCCGGAAGGTCGTGGCGCCGGCGCTCACACCTGGCCGCGCTCCTCACCGAGGATGAGGGCGCGACCTGGATCGGCCCGCTGCTCCTGGACGAGCGCGACGGCGTCTCCTATCCCGATGGCGTGCAGGCCGAAGACGGGCGCATCTTTATCATTTACGATCACGATCGCGCCGGGGCGGGGGAGATCCTCCTGGCGTGCTTCCGCGAAGAGGATATTCTGGCGGGAGCATGTGTGTCGCCCGATGCTTTCTTGCGGCGGTTGGTGAACCGGACCGGAGGCGTGCAAAGCCCTCGGTGAGAGTGGGGAGAAGAAGCGTGCGAAAGTTCTGGATGGCGTGCCTGGCAGTGCTGCTGGCCTGCGCGGGGGCGTGCCTGGCCGGCGAGGCGAGGCAACCGCGGACGCTCTACGTCAACAACGTCACGGGGAGCGACCGCTTTGATGGGTTGAGGCCCGATCCCGCTGGCGACGGCGTGAGCGGGCCGTTCGCGAGCATCGCGAAGGCGTTTGCCTCGGTGGAGACGTCGGACCGGATTGAGATTGCCAACACGGGGAAGCCCTACGCGGGCGGCAACACCCTCGTCAAGGCGGGCGGCACGGCGACGCAACCGCTCGTCATCAACGGCAACGGCGCGGTGATCTCCGGGCTGGGCCGCGTGCCGAAAGAGAAGTGGTCGGTCGTGCGCCAGGGGATCGTGGCGACCGAGTTCTGGCCGATGTCGAACCTGTTGAAGGGCTACCGCCCGATTCAGCACTGGATCGGGAGCCCGCAGATCTGGTGGCTGGATGGCCGGCCGGCGCCAAACTGCACGAGCGAGGAGGAGCTTCTGCGCACCGAGGGCGGCTTCTACTGGAACAAGCCCCGGCGCCAGGTGTGGGTACACCTGCCTGCCGGCAAGACGCTCGATGACGTGGAGATCCTCATCCCGGTGCATGGCACCTGCATCTGCATCAACACCGATTTCGTGGTGGTCCGTGACCTGCGCGCCATCTTTTCGTGGAACGACGGCTTCGACACGCACGGCACGGGCAAGCATATCGTCTTCCAGCGGTGCATTGCCACGGACAACTGCGGCCAGGGTTTTTCGGTCCACGACACGAACGTGGCGCTCTACGAAGAGTGCCTGGCGGAACGGAACGCGAGCTCCGGCTCGTGCGACGTGAATGAGTGCCACTCCTACTACCGCCGGTGCGTCTTCGTGAACAACACTTTTGAGGCCGGGGTGTACGGCCACGACCAGTCGCAGCACACCTACGAGGATTGTCTTATCCTGGGCAACACGCCGTTCGAGCAGGTGTGGCAGCGCGGCTTCTCACGGATGAACTTCATCAACTGCGTCATCCGCGGGAACTCGGAGCGCTCTACCGGGCTCATCTCCGCGGCGCACGGCGCCCTCCACTTCCGCGAGTGCACCCTGGCCGACGCCGCCTATGTCTGCCGCCTAACGGACGCAGAGACCGCCTCACTTTCGATCACCCACTCCATCCTGGCGCGGTGCAAGGAGCCGTTCCTGACGCTGCCGAACTCCAAGCCGCGGGTGATCCTCCGCGACAACATCTACCACGATGGCCCGGGCGTGCAGGTGGGCGACCGTGTCTTCGGGCCGGAGGCGTGGGAGGACTACCAGAAGAGCACGGGGCTGGACGCGGGCTCGGTGTGGCGCGACCCGGGCCTGGGTGGGGTGTTTGCCCTCCAGCTGTTGCCGGGCTCGCCGGTGCTTGCCCTCCGCGGGCAGCGGCCGCCCCAGCGCATCGGTGCCGTGCTCCCGCCCTCCGTGTGGGAGCTGTATGCCCGAACCCGGAATGAGGTGGCCACCCCCGCGGGGATCGTGAAGCGGCCGGCGGCGCGCTCGGCCGTGCCGGCACCCCTTCGGATGGGATCGGCGAGAGGATGGGAGCCCCACGTCGTTGGGCTGCTTGGAAGGAGCACCTGATGAAGATTGGTGTCAGTTCTTACAGCTACATCCGCCTGACGCGGGCGGGAGAGATGACGCTGAAAGAGACGATTGCCAAGGCGAAGGAGCAGGGTTTTGATGTGATCGAGATCCTCGGGCTTAGCTCGCAGGCGCCCGATTGCTCCGACCCGGAGAAGCTCGCGGAGGAACTGCGTGAAGAGGCCGCGCGCTGCGATATCGAGATCGCCGCCTACACCGTGGCCGCCGATCTCCTCCGCGGGTGCGACGGCAACTTCGATAAGGAGGTCGCGCGAATCCAGCACGAGATTGATCTCGCCGCCATCATGGGCGCGCCGTGCGTCCGCCACGACGCGAGTGCCGGCTTCCCCCCGGAGCACGTGGGCCCGAAGAGCTTTGACGCGGCACTCCCCCGCCTGGCCGAGGGCTGCCGCATCCTCACCGAATACGCCGCGGCTAAGGGGATCAAGACGACGGTTGAAAACCACGGGCGCTTCTGCCAGGACAGCCGGCGCGTGGAGAAGCTGGTTACCGCGGTCAACCACCCGAACTTCGGCGTGCTGATCGACATCGGCAACTTCATCTGCGTCGATGAGGACCCGCGTGTCGCCGTGGGCCGGTTGATCCCCTACGCGTTCCACTGTCACGCCAAGGATTTCCACATGAAGCCGGGCACGCTCCCCTACCCGGGCAAGCCGTGGGGCGTGTCGCGCGGCGGCAACTACTACCGCGGCGCGATCATCGGCCATGGCGACGTGCCGCTGCTCCCCTGCCTCCGCGTGATGAAGCGAGCTGGCTATTCTGGCGTCCTCTCCATCGAGTTCGAGGGGATGGAGGATGTTCTGACCGCACTCGAGCTTGGCCAGGCGAACCTCCGGCAGCTGGTCGAGATGGCGTGACGATTTGCCGGGCGCTGGCTGCTTTCCGGGAAGAGCGGCGCCCGGCTTCCCGCCTGGCATGTGCCCGGCGGGACCGAGAGATCCCGGTAGAGAGAGCCAGAGATGGCCAGCGTGAAGCAGCGAATCCTCCAGGTGATGGCGGAGGGCGTCACCGACAGGTTACCTCAGTTCGATCCGGCCACCGGCCGGTTTCTCCAGGAGCCGGATGGCCCGCCGGCGCCCGGCGCCCGGCCTGACGAGATCGGCTGGTGCGTCATCAACCAGGATATCATCTATCCCCTCGCGGTGCTCTACACCACCCCCGGCACCTCGTTCTATGGCGACCGGCGGATCCTGGAGATGGTTCAGCGCGGCGGAGACGCGATTCGCGACTTCCAATACCCCGACGGGCAGGTCGAGTTCCTGAAAATAGATGGCAGCCGCTGGGGCCCAACGTACATGGCCTGGACCAATTACGCCTGGCTAGAGACCTACGCGCTCCTGCGCGACGAGCTGGGCGAGGAGCGGCGGAAGCGTTGGGAAGAAGGGCTCACTCTCGCCCATGACGGCCAGGCGCGCGAGATCAGTAACCTTCATGTCCACAACATCCCGTGCTGGAAGGGGATGAGCTGCTACCGCGCCGGTCAGCTCTTCGGGCGCCCGGATTGGCAGGACGCGGGCACGGCGATGATCCAGGCTGTCGTTGCCGCGCAGCAGCCGGGCGGGTATTGGGCGGAGCACGGCGGCCCCAGCACGCTCTACAACTACGTCTACGTGCACGGCCTGGGGCTCTACTACCGGTTCACGGGCGACGAGCGCGTCCTGCCTGCCCTGGAGGCCGCCACCGATTTCCACCAGGCGTTTCTCTACCCGGGTGGCGCGCTCGTGGAGACGGTGGACGGGCGCGTCAGCTACCATGATCGCATCATGCTCATGGGCTGGGTGGGCTTCTCCGCCTGCCCGCAAGGCCGGCGCCTAGTGCGCTATCTGGCGGAGCATCTGGACGCGAAGCGCGACCTGCACAGCTATCAGGGGGGAGCGATTGCCAGCAGTGCGCAGCACCTGATCGAAGGGGAGGAAGCGCCCATCTGGCTCGACCGGCCATCGTTCCACGAGGCGTATCGCGATTGGGCGCTTGTTTGCCGCGAGGGCCCGTGGTTTGCCTGTCTCAGCGCCTTCACCTGCCCGCCCGTGGCCAGCCGCTGGGGGCAGGATCGCCAGGCGTTCCTGTCGCTGCATCACGATGAAAGGGGCCTGATCCTCGGCGGTGGCAACTCCAAAGACCAGGCCGAATGGTCGAGCTTCGTAGCGAGTGGGCGGCTGATGCCCGATCGGGGCGAGCTTTTGCCCG
>ERZ795060.789-NODE-789-length-41301-cov-5.165325_pt1 | contig 41301 bp, 56 predicted proteins | sample MGYA00375144_ERZ795060 | MGnify/ENA primary metagenome ERZ795060 (study PRJEB30189, sample SAMN05720157) | activated sludge metagenome | isolation source: anaerobic digester from wastewater treatment plant | place: Japan | collected 2015-05-15 ... | reverse complement strand
AGAGAAGGAGGGAAGACAGTAGGTGCTGGTGCTGTTACTGAAATAATTGAATAAAAAATTTGCATTGAATAAAAAAATTTGATATAATGTTTTTTTTACAAATAATTAATGGAAAAGAAAAATGGATGGAAAAAGAATTAGAATAAAATTAAAGTCTTTTGACCACAGGTTGCTGGACAGGTCAGTGAAAGAGATAATTGAGATTGTAAGGGGTACAGGTGTCAGAATAAATGGACCTGTTCCTTTACCAACAAAAAGAGAGATTTATACTGTTTTAAGATCTCCACATGTAAATAAAAAAAGTAGAGAACAGTTTGAACTGAAAATACATAAACGACTTATAGATATAATTGATCCGACACCAAGAACTGTTGATGCTTTAAGTAAATTAAGTTTACCAGCTGGAGTTGAAGTAGAAATGAAGGAAAGTTGAGGAATAAAATGGGAATAGGAATTGTTGGAAAAAAACTTAAAATGACACAGGTTTTTACTGATGATGGAGAAATGATTCCCGTTACTTTAATTGAGTACAGAGAAGGTTATGTTGTTGATTTAAAAACAGAAGAAAAAGATGGTTATAATGCTATAAAGGTTGGTTTTGAAGAAGTAAGTGAAAAAAAATTAAACAAACCCTTACTTGGATATTTAAAGAAAAGAAATCTTCCTCCTTTAAAAATTTTAAAAGAATTTAGGTTTGAAAATAAAGAAGATATGAAAGATTTTAAAATTGGAGAAAGAATAAAAATAGATACTATTTTTAAAGAAGGTGATTATGTTGATGTTACGGGTAAATCAATAGGTAAAGGTTTTCAAGGAGTAGTAAAGAGACATGGTTTTCATGGTGGTCCGGCAACGCATGGTTCTATGTCTCATAGAGCGCCTGGTTCAATTGGTTCAACTGCTCCTCAAAGGGTTGTAAAAGGTAGAAAAATGGCAGGACATATGGGAACTGAAACAGTTACAGTTCAAAATTTACAGATATTTAAAATATTAAATGAGGAAAATTTAATTATGGTAAAAGGTGCAGTTCCCGGTCCATCAAATTCATATTTAATTTTAAAAAAAGCAATTAAAAAAAGAAGGTAAAAAATGGTTAAAATAGGGGTTTATGATATTGAAGGTAATTTAATTGAAGAAAGAGAGATATCTGAAAATATCGTGAAAGAACCAATTAATAAAGATGTTTTGTATTATTATACTGTGAGTTATTTAAACAATCAGCGACTTGGAACTCATTCAACAAAAACAAGAGGTGAAGTAAGTGGTGGAGGCAGGAAACCGTGGAGACAGAAAGGTACCGGTAGAGCAAGGGTTGGTTCAATAAGGAATCCTATATGGAGACATGGAGGGATTGCTTTTGGTCCAAAACCAGGAGATTATTATATAAGATTACCCAGAAAAATTAGAAGGAAAGCATTATTTGAATCAATCAGAGATAAAATTATTGAAAACAGAGTAATATTTTTAAAAACAGGGAATATTGAAAAACCAAAGACAAAAATTTTCAGTAATTTTTTAAAGAAAATTGGTTATGAGAATGAAAAAGTCCTGTTTGTTTTTAAAAATACTGAAGAGAAAAAAAATAAAATTTTATCTGTAAGAAATTTAGTTCTTGCAAAATATGATTATATTAATAGGATAAACGCTTATGAAATTTTAAACAGCGATAGGTTGATTTTTGAAGAAGATTGTTTTGAAAATTTAAAAAATTTTCTGGAAGGAGGGAAAATTGTTTGACCCTTATAAAATTGTAAAAAATCCAAAAATAACAGAAAAAGGTACAGAGTTAAACAAAGAGAATAAATATGTCTTCTGTGTTGACAGAAAAGCAAATAAGAACCAGATAAAAAAGGCAATAGAAGAAATTTATAAGGTAAAAGTGGAAAAAATTTATGTTATAAATGTAAAACCTAAAAAAAGAAGATATAGATTTTATATTGAAGGATATAAATCAGGATATAAAAAAGCAATTGTTAAATTGAAAGAAGGAGAAAAAATTGCCATTACGTAAATTAAAACCGGTTACTCCTGGTCAGAGACATGCTTTATTACAGGACTTTTCTGATATTACTAAAACAGAACCAGAAAAGTCCCTGGTCGTTGGTTTGAAAAAGACAGGAGGAAGAAATAATACAGGTCGTATTACTACCAGACATATTGGAGGAGGACATAAAAGATTATATAGAATTATTGATTTTAAGGGAAGAATTAATCACGAAGGCATAGTTAAGAGTATTGAATATGACCCAAATAGAAATGCAAGAATTGCTCTGATTCATTATACAGATGGTGTAAAAAGTTATATTATCGCACCATTAGGACTTTCAATAGGAGACAGAATTAAATGTGGAGAGGATGCAGAAATAAAAGTCGGAAATAGATTACCTTTGAAAAAAATACCTGAAGGTGTTCAAATATATAATATTGAACTTATACCCGGGAAAGGAGGTAAGTTGGTCAGGAGTGCAGGGACTCTTGCAACATTGATGGTAAAGGGAGAAAAGTATGCTCAGGTAAGATTACCATCTGGTGAAGTCAGATTGTTTGACCTTAACTGTTATGCATCTATTGGTCAGGTTAGTAATCCAGAATATAAATATATATCATTTGGTAAAGCAGGAAGGGTGAGGAATCTGGGTATAAGACCAACTGTAAGAGCAACAGCAATGAATCCTGTTGACCATCCTATGGGTGGTGGAGAAGGAAGAGGGAAAGGCCATCAGTCACAGAGTCCAACAGGGGTTCCTGCAAAAGGATATAAAACAAGAAAAAAGAAAAAACCATCAGATAAACTAATAATACAGAGAAGGAAACAAAAATGAGGTCAAAGAAAAAAGGTCCATATATTGACAAAAAACTTATGGAAAAAGTTTTGAAGCAAAAAGAATCGGGTAAAAAAGAAGTTATAAGAACTTGGGCAAGAAGTTGTACAATTGTTCCTGAATTTGTTGGGCATACTTTTGGAGTTCATAATGGAAGGACTTTTGTTAATGTCTATGTAACAGAAAATATGGTTGGTCATCGTCTGGGAGAATTTGCACCGACCAGAACCTTTAGAGGACATGGTGCTCATACAGAAAGAGCGAGAGAAAAGAAATAAAGGGGATTAAAAATGGAAGTAGTAGCAAAAGCAAAGTATGTTAGAATAGGTCCAAGAAAATTAAGAGTTCTTGTTGAACTTGTTAAAGGTAAAAAAGTTGAAGAAGCATTTGGAATTTTGAGAAATGTAAAAAAAAGAGGAGCAAAAATTCTTGAAAAGGTTATTAAAAGTGCAGAGAATAATGGTAAAAATAAAGGTGAAGGAATTGAATGGAAAATAAAAAATATTATAATTGATGGAGGTCCAATGTTAAAAAGATATAGAGCAGCAACTATGGGAAGAGGGGTTATGATTAGAAAAAGGACATCACATATTACTGTTATACTTGAAGGAAAAGGAGAAGAATAATGGGACAAAAGGTTAATCCTATTGGATTAAGAATTGGTATAGTTGAACAGTGGAGAAGTAAATGGTTCAGTTCAAAAAAAGAATTTAAGAATTTATTGAGAGAAGATGTTATAATAAGAGATTATATAAGAAAGAGATATCCAAGAGGTACAATTACTAAAATTGAAATAGAGAAAACAGATAAAATAAGAATCAGATTGTACACACCAAGACCCGGTGTTGTTCTTGGTAGAAAGGGTGCAGAAATTAATCAATTAAGAGATGAATTATATGAAATTTTAAAAAAACAGATTACTATTGACTGCATAGAAATTAATCCACCAGGAACAAGTGCACAATTTCTTGCTGACTCAATTGTTATACAACTTGAAAAGAGAGTTCCTCACAGACAAGCAATTAAAAAAGCAATGGACCTTGCAATTCAGTCAGGTGCAAAAGGAATAAAGGTGAGAATTTCAGGAAGAATTGGAGGTGTAGAAATAGCAAGAAGTGAACAATATATACTTGGTAAGGTTTCTCTTCATACATTAAGAGCAAAGATTGATTATGCAACAAGTACTGCTTTTACAAGAAGTGGAACAGTAGGTGTAAAAGTTTGGGTTTATCTTGGAGAAATTTTGGAAGAAAAAGGAGAAAAAAATGCCGTTAATGCCTAAAAGAGTTAAATACAGAAAAATGCAGAGGGGGAGAACAAAAGGACAGGCGGAAAGAGGTAATAAACTTTTTTATGGAGAGTATGGTTTGAAAGTTCTTGAACCGGGATGGATAACTTCTGCTCAAATAGAAGCAGCAAGAATAGCAATAACCCATTATTTAAAATCAAAAGGTAAACTCTGGATAAGAATTTTTCCTGATAAACCAGTGACTAAAAAACCTGCTGAAAGTAGAATGGGAAAAGGCAAGGGTGATGTTGAAAAATGGGTTGCTGTTGTTTTACCCGGTAAAATAATTTTTGAAATTGCAGGTGTTTCAGATGAACTTGCAAAAGAAGCATTAAGAAGAGCATCCTATAAAATCCCATATAAATCAAAGATTGTTACAAGGTCACTTGTAAGTTAAAAATTTGAAATTTTTAAAGAAAATGCTATAATATTATTTTATGTTTTTAAAAAGGGAATAAAATGAAAAAAGAAGAATTAAATAAGTGGAAGGAAGCAACAAAAGAAGAAATAGGAAATAGAATCTTAGAATTGAAAAAACAACTTTATGAGTTAAATCATCAGTTACTCTTGGGACAATTAAAAAATTACTCACAGATTAAAGAGATAAAAAAAGATATAGCAAGGTTAAAGACCATATTAAGAGAGAAAGAAATTGGAGCTAAAAATGTCAAAAAGAACAATTGAAAAAACAGGAGTAGTTGTAAGCGATAAGATGGATAAAACAAGAGTTGTTATGGTTGAATATATGACACAGCATCCAATTTATAAAAAAATATTAAGGAAAAGAAGAAAGTTTATGGTACATGACGAAGATAATATTACAAAAGTTGGAGATGTGGTTAGAATTATTCAAACAAGACCTTTAAGTAAAAATAAAAGATGGAAAATTATTGAAATTATTGGTAAAAAAGGAGTTATAAGTGATTCAACTGAGGTCAATGCTTCAGGTAGTTGATAATACAGGTGCAAAAAAAATAATGGTTATTGGATTTATAGGTAGTTCAAAGAAAAGATATGGTTATGTTGGAGATGTTGTTGTTGCTACTGTGAAGCACGCTCTTCCTGATGGGATAGTAAAAAAGAAAGAAAAAGTCAAGGCGGTTATTGTGAGAACTAAAAAAGAGACAAGAAGGAAGGATGGTTCAATTTTAAAATTTGACCATAATTGTGCAGTTATAATTGATAATGAAGGTAATCCGAGAGGAACAAGAGTTTTTGGTCCTGTTCCAAGGGAGTTGAGAGAAAAGAATTTTACAAAGATAATTTCTCTTGCACCGGAGGTTATATAAAATGAAATTTAAGTTGAAAAGAGGAGATATTGTTCAGGTTATAAAAGGAAAAGATAGAGGGAAAAAAGGAAGAATTTTAAAAATTTTTAAAGAAGAAAATAAAGTACTTGTTGAGGGTATTAATTTTGTTAAAAAACACACACGACCGAGATCAGTAGACAGGCAGGGAGGAATAATTCAAATGGAAAAACCCATTGCAATAAGCAATGTTAATTTTTTCTGTTTAAAATGCAGTAAGCCAACACGGCTGGGAATAAAATTTTTAGAAGATGGTACAAAAGTAAGATTTTGTAAAAAATGTAAGGAGATAGTAGAGGAAAAGTAAAATGGAAGAGCCAAGATTAAAAAAAGATTATAGGGAAAAAGTTGTTCCTGAATTGTTGAAGAGATTTAATTATAAAAATAAAATGCAGGTTCCTAAAATTTTAAAAATAGTTTTAAATATGGGAATAGGCAGGGATAATAAAGACGCTAAAGCAATTGAATCTGCTCAAAAAGAACTTACTTTAATCGCTGGACAGAAAGCTGTTTTAACTAAAGCAAAAAAATCAATAGCAGGTTTTAATGTTAGAAAAGGAAATATTGTAGGAGTTATGGTTACACTAAGAGGAAACAGAATGTATGAATTTCTTGATAGATTGATTACTGTGGCTTTGCCAAGGGTAAGAGATTTTGAAGGATTACCAGGAAAATCAACAGATGGAAAAGGTTCGTATACTATAGGGATAAAAGAACATGTGATATTTCCAGAGGTTGATTATAATACAATTTATAAAGTTCAAGGACTCAATGTCACAATAGTTACTTCAGCAAAAACACCCGAAGAAACAATATCTTTATTAAGAGAAATTGGTTTACCGATAAGGGAGGAATAAAAAAGTGGCGAGAAAATGTTTTTTTGAAAAAGTAAAAAGAGGAGCAAAATTTAAAGTAAGAGAAAGAAATAGATGTTGGAGATGTGGAAGGCCAAGGGGTTATTACAGAAAATTTGGTATTTGTAGAGTATGTTTTAGAGAACTTGCTTCAAAAGGAGAAATCCCAGGTGTTAAAAAGGCAAGTTGGTAAAGGAGGAGGGACTTTATGACAATGACAGACCCTATTGCAGATATGTTAACAAGGATTAGAAATGCAAATGCAATATCAAAGTCATATGTTGATGTTCCTTTCAGTAAGTTTAAAATGAAAATACTTGATGTTCTTAAAGAAGAGAAATATATAAAGGATTACGAGTTAATTCAGGATAATTCAAGAAAATATATTAGAGTTCATCTTTTATATTTTGGAAAAAATAAGGCAATAACAGAAATAAAAAGAATAAGTACTCCTGGAAGAAAATTTTATGTTTCAAAGGATAAAATTCCTGTTGTTAAAAATAATTATGGAATAGCTGTTTTGACAACTTCAAAAGGAGTTATGAGTAATAAAAAAGCAAAGGAAATAGGAATCGGAGGAGAAATTCTCTTTTATATATGGTAAAAAGGAAAAACCATGGCAAGATTAGGCAAAAAACCAATTATTATTCCTGAAGGTGTTAAAGTAAAAATAGAAAATGGTAAAGTGTATGTTGAGGGAAAAAAAGGGAATCTCGTTCAGGAAATTTTCCCAAATTTAAGTGTTGTGGTTGAGGATAAAAAGATTATTGTTAAAAACGAGGTAGACCCAAAAAACAAAAAACTATATAGAAAAACCAATGCTTTATGGGGACTTCTAAGGAGTTTAATCTTTAATATGGTAAAAGGTGTAAATGAAGGTTTTGAAAAAATACTTGAAATTCATGGAGTGGGATATAAAGGAGAAGTTAAGGGCAACAAACTTATTCTTTCAGTGGGTTTTACCCATCCAGTTGAGGTTGAAATACCAAAAGAATTATCTGTGGAAGTGAGCAGAAATACGATAATATTTGTAAGAGGAGCAGATAAGCAGAAGGTTGGAGAATTTGCAGCAAGTATAAGAAGAATTTGTCCACCTGAACCATATAAAGGTAAGGGAATTAGATATAGAGGAGAGTATGTTAGACAAAAGGCAACAAAAGCCGGAGTAGGAGCAACAAAATGAAACTGACAAGAAAAGAAAAAAGAATAAAAAGACATATAAGAGTGAGAAAGAAAGTAAAAGGTTCTTCTGATAGACCAAGGTTGTGTATTTACAAAAGTTTAAAACATATATATGCTTCTTTGATTGATGATAGTGTTACACCCAATAAAGTTATTACTACTGTTTCAAGTTTATCACCTGAATTTAAGAAACTTGCTACTGATAAAAGTATTCATGGTGGAAATTTGAAAGGTGCAGAACTTGTTGGAAAACTTGTGGCTGAAAAAGCCATATCACTTGGGATAGAAAAGGTTGTTTTTGATAGGGGTGGATATAAATATACTGGTAGAATTAAAGTTTTAGCTGAGTCTGCAAGAAAAGGAGGTCTAAAATTTTAGAAAAAGAAAATTTACTTGGTGAAACAGAAGAAAAACAAATTGTAATTGAAATAAGAAGAGTGACAAAGGTTACAAAAGGTGGGAAAAATTTAGGTTTTAGAGCAATTGTTGTTGTTGGAGATGGTAAAGGAAGAGCTGGTTTTGGAGTTGGTAAAGCAAATGAGGTTCCAGAGGCAATAAGGAAAGCAGTGGGACAGGCAAGAAAGAATATGATAGAAGTTCCTTTAAAAGAAGGAACGATTCCACATGATGTAGAAAGTAAATTCGGTCCTTCAAGAGTAATTTTAAAACCTGCTTCTAAAGGACATGGTATGGTGGCAGGGAGGACCATAAGAGCATTATTTGATGTATGTGGAATAAAAGATGTTACATGTAAATGTCTTGGTTCAACAAACCCGATAAATGTTTTACATGCTACGGTAAAGGCATTAAGTAAAATAAAAATAAGGAGTGAAGAAAATGAAACTTAATGAGTTAAAACCACCTTCTGGTGCAAAACATAAGAAAAAACGTCTCGGAAGAGGAGATTCTTCCGGACATGGAGGAACTTCAACAAGAGGACATAAAGGGCATAAAGCAAGAAGTGGTTATAAATTACCTTTTAATTTTGAAGGTGGACAAATGCCTTTGTTCAGAAGATTGCCTAAGAGAGGTTTCACACATTTAAAAGAATATAAAATTGAAATAGTAAATTTAAGTCAGATTGAAAAGTTATTTAATGATGGAGAAGAAATTACAATAGAAAAATTAAAAGAAAAAGGGCTAATTAAAAAAGGTGAATTTGTAAAAATTCTTGGAGAAGGAAATTTAACAAAAAAACTTTCATTTTTTGCTCATAAGTTTTCAAAAAAAGCAAAAGAAAAAATAGAAAAAGTTGGTGGAAAGATTAACATTATTTAGGAGAAGTAAAAATGTTTGAGGCATTCAGAGATACATTTAAAATACCAGATTTAAAAAAGAGGATAGTTATAACAATCTTATTGTTAACAGTTTATAGATTTGGATGTTATATACCTGTTCCAGGTATTAATGGGAAAGAACTTGCTAAAATATTTGAGAGTTCAGCAGGTACTCTTTTTTCTCTTGCAGATTTATTTTCTGGTGGTGCATTGAGTCAGGCAACTATTTTCGCTCTTGGGATTATGCCTTATATAAGTGTTTCAATTGTTCTTGAACTTCTCGCTTCTGTTGTGCCTTATTTTGAGAATATGTTGAGAAGTGGAGTTGAAGGAAGGAGAAAACTTACACAACTTACAAGATATGGAACTGTTGGTCTTTGCATTTTTCAGGGTATGGCTATAAGTTCTTTCCTTGAAAACCCTGAACATTTTGGAGGGCTTGTAATAGTTGCAAATCCTGGATGGTTATTTCGTATTATAACAACTCTTACATTGACAACAGGAACAATCTTTCTTATGTATCTTGGTGAACAGATAACAGAGAAAGGTATAGGTAACGGAATTTCTTTGATAATTACTGCAAGTATTTTGTCAAGAATGCCTGTTGCATTTCATAGAATGGCTGGACTTGTAAGTGCAGGAGAAATAAATTTTTTTGTTGTTATTATACTGATTGCCTTAATTTTTGGAGTAGTTGCAGCAGCTATTTTAATAAATGAAAGTGAAAGAAGGATACCAATACAATATGCTAAAAGAGTGATAGGTAAAAGAATTTATGGAGGTCAGTCAACCTATCTTCCTATAAAGTTAAATCAGGGTGGAGTAATTCCTTTAATTTTTGCAATAGCCATTTTAACTTTTCCTGCAACAATTCTTTCTTTTGCACAGAATAAATTTTTAATTAAATTATCAACTATTTTATCTCCTCAACAACCTGTTGGTATGTTTTTATATGCTATTTTAACAATATTTTTCTGTTATTTTTATGCTGGAATTATTTTTAATCCGGATAATATTGCGGAAGACCTTCAGAAATATGGCGGTTTTATACAGGGTATAAGACCTGGAAAATCAACTGCCCTTTATCTTGAAAAGGTTCTGAATAGATTAACTCTACCCGGTTCTTTAATGCTTGCAGGTATTGCACTTTTTCCCTATATACTTATGCATATTTACAGAAAAATACCTTACATTGTTGCAAGTATATTTGGTGGAATAGGTCTTCTTATAGTTGTTTCTGTTTTAATTGAAACAATAAGACAGATTGAAGCACATTTACTTTTAAGACATTATCAGGGATTTATAAAAAGGGCAAAGATTAAATGAAAGAAATAATTATTTTACTTGGTGCTCCTGGTGCTGGTAAAGGAACAGTTGGAGAAAGATTGAGTAAAATTTATAATATTCCAGTTGTTTCAACAGGTGACCTATTGAGAGAAAATGTTAAGGCAAAAACAGAACTTGGTCTTAAAGCAAAAGAATATATGGATAGGGGAGAACTTGTACCCGATGAAATCGTGATTTCAATTCTGGCAGAAAGAATAAAAAAAAATGACTGTAAAAATGGTTTTATACTTGATGGCTTTCCAAGAAATATAAATCAGGCAAGAAAACTTGAAGATTATATAAAAGAGGAAAAAGTAAAAGTTGTATATCTAAAAGCAGATGATGAATTTCTTGTGAAGCGACTTTCCAATAGAAGAATATGTGAAACCTGTGGAGCAATATATCATCTAATAAATATACCGCCTAAGGTTCCGGGTGTATGTGATAAATGCGGCGGTAAATTGATTCAGAGAGAAGATGATAAAGAAGAAGTTGTAAGGAATAGATTAGTTGTTTATCATAATTTGACAGCACCTTTACTTGAATATTATAAAAAAAAGGGAATTTTATTTACTGTTCCTGGAGATGGAAAACTTGAAGAAATAATCAATCAAATAATTAATCTTAAAAATAATGGAGAAAAAGGAAATTGAAATGGTAAGAATTGCTTGTAAAAAAGCAAGAGAGATAATAGAAGAATTGAAAGAATATTTAGTAGAAGGGATTTCAACTTATGAAATTGAACTTAAGAGTATTGAAATGATGAAGAAAAAAAATGTTGAATCTGCTTTTAAGGGGTATAGAGGATATCCAGCAAATATATGTATCTCAATTAATCATGAAGTTGTCCATGGAATCCCCAAAAAGGGTAAAATTTTAAAAAATGGAGATATAGTTTCAATTGATGTTGGAGTAAAATATAATGGTTTTTATGGTGATTGTGCAGATACTTTTCCTGTTGGCAAAGTTGATGTAAAATATATTAAATTAATTGAAGTTACAAAAAAAGCATTTTTAAAGTCACTTAAATATGTTTATGCTGGTTCAAAGACAGGCAGTATAGGTTCTACAATAGAAGAATATGTAAAAAGACATGGATTTTCTGTAATAAGAGATTTTACCGGTCATGGAATAGGAAAAAATTTACATGAGTCACCTGAAATACCGAATTTTGGAGAGAAAGGGAAAGGAGATATTTTACTGGAAAACAGAATTATAGCAATAGAACCGATGATAGCGGAAGGTACAGGAGAAATAGAAATACTTGAAGATGGATGGACAGCAGTTACAAAAGATAGAGGATATGCTGCTCATTATGAAAATTGTGTACTTATTAAAAAAGATGGATATGAGGTTTTAAGTTAAAAATGGCTAAAGAAGAAAAAATTAAAATGGAAGGAGTAATAAAAAAAGTGTTGCCAGCAACAACTTTTGAAGTAGAACTTGAAAATGGTCATGAAATTATTGCTCATCTATGTGGAAAAATGAGAATGAATTATATAAAAATTGTTCCTGGAGATAAAGTTATAGTTGAAATTTCTCCGTATGATTTAAAAAGAGGAAGAATTATTAAAAGAATATAAAAGGAGAAATAAAATGAAAGTTAGAGCATCTGTAAGGAAGATTTGTCCAAAGTGTAAAATAATAAAGAGGAAAGGGATTGTCAGAGTAATTTGTAGTAATCCTCAGGATGGACCAAAACATAAACAAAGACAGGGATAAGGAGGAACAAAAATGGCAAGAATACTTGGAGTTGAAATACCTGATAATAAAAAGGTGAAAATTGCCTTGATGTATATTTATGGGATAGGAGATAAAAGAGCAGAAGAAATTGTAAAAAATACAGGAGTTAATGGAGATAAAAGAGTAAAAGAGTTGACCGAAGAAGAACTTGGTAAAATAACTTCTTTTATTCAGAAAAATTATAAAATAGAGGGTGATTTAAAGCAGGAAATTGCACAGAATGTAAGGAGATTGATTGAGATAAATTGTTATAGAGGAATAAGACATAAGTTGTCTTTACCTGTTAGAGGACAGAGAACTCGTTCAAATGCAAGAACGAGAAAAGGACCCAGAAGAACAGTTGGTGTTGTTAGAGATAAAGCAGCAAGGAAAGCAATTAAACAGCAAAAAGAGGAAAAATAAGGAGGTAAAAGGTGCCAAGAAAATATATAAAAAAGAGAAAAAAGAAAATAACAGTACCAAAAGGTATTGCTCATATTAAAGCAACTTTCAATAACACTATTATTACCATTACTGATCCAGAGGGACATGTTTTATTATGGGGAAGTGCCGGTACAAGTGGTTTTAAGGGTACAAGAAAGGGGACTCCTTTTGCAGCACAACTTGCAGCAGAAAATATAGCAAAAAGAGCCCAGACAATGTTTAATATGAAGGAAGTTGATGTTAAAGTAAAAGGACCTGGCCCGGGAAGGGAAACAGCAATTAGAGCATTACAGAGTGCTGGATTGAATGTTGTTTCTATTAAAGATGTAACTCCAATTCCCCATAATGGTTGTAGACCACCAAAGAGAAGAAGAGTATAGTGAGAAGGAGGAAAAAATATGGCAAAATATACAAAACCTTTATGTAAAATATGTAGAAAATATGGAATAAAACTTTATTTAAAAGGTAGAAGATGTGAAAGTGATAAATGCGCAGTTGACCAGAGAAAGGGTAAAATAAGATTGATAAAACAGAAAAAAATGTCTGAATATGGTCTTCAATTGAGAGAAAAAAACAAGGTTAAAATATTTTATGGAGTAATGGAAAGACAGTTTAAAAGGTATTTTGAAATTGCTAAAAAACATAAAGGAGTTACAGGAGAAGTATTGCTTCAATTACTTGAAAGACGGCTTGATAATGTTGTTTTTAAAGCAAACTGGGTTCATTCAAGAAAAATGGCAAAACAATTAATAAACCATGGGCACATAATTATAAACGGAAGAAGAGTTGATAGACCGGGATATCTTGTTGAAATAGGTGATATAATACAGGTTAAACCAAATAGTAAGTATATTAAAACAGTTAAAGAATGTATTGAAGAATATAAAACAAGAACAAGGCCTTTATGGTTAAAAGTAGATGATGAGAATTTTAAAATAGAAATATTGAGATATCCGGATAGAAGTGAAGTTTCAATTCCTGTAGAAGAACAGTTAATAATTAACCTTTATTCAAAATAAAAAATAGTGAGGTGAAAAATGAAAGAATTTATTTATCCATCAAAATTTTTATGGGAAAAAGAGACACTGAGAAAAAATTACGGTAAATTGATTATAGAACCACTTGAAAGAGGATATGGTGTAACAATAGGAAATGCTTTAAGGAGAGTCCTTCTTTCTTCCATTCCAGGTGTTGCAATTACAGGGTTAAGAATAAAAGGTGTCTTACATGAATTCGCAACACTTGAAGGGATGAAAGAGGATATTGTAGAGGTTGTTTTAAATGTTAAACAGATTGCTTTAAAACCCATAATAAATGAATATCCCCATACGGTAAGTGTAGAAATTTCTGATAAAGAAGAAATCTGTGCAGGAGACCTTGTAAATGATGGTTCAGTAGAGGTTATTAATAAGGATTTACACATTGCAACTGTTGATCCGAGTAAAAAATATCAATTTGAAATTGATATTACAAAAGGATTTGGATATTTACCCATTGAAAAAATGAAATTGATGATTAAAGATTTACCTGTTGGAACGATTCTTCTGGATGGACTTTATTCTCCTGTAAGAAAGGTTACTTTCCATGTTGAAAATACAAGAGTTGAACAGTTTGTTGATTATGAAAAACTCATTCTTGAAGTATGGACCACAGGAGCAGTAACTCCTGAAGAGAGTGTTAATTATGCATGTGAACTTCTTGAAAAGCAGTTTGAACTTATTATAAAGGGACAGAAGATAGAAGAAGAGGAAGAGGAAATTACGGAAAAGAAGGAAATAAAAGATGAACTTGATATTCCAATTACTGATTTAAAACTTTCAACAAGAGTATATAATGCTCTTGAGAATAAAAACATAAAAACATTGAGAGACCTTTTAAATACACCAATTGAAACTCTTGAAGAAATGAAAAATCTTGGTAAAAAATCACTTGAAGAAATTGAAAAGGCATTAAAGAAAAGAGGGTATCGTCTTAAATCTTCCTCTGAACTTGCTCAAACAAAGGAGTCAAAATGAGGCATAAGAAAGATATTAAAAAACTCGGTAGAAATAAATCACACAGAAAAGCACTAATGAGAAATCTTACAATAAGTTTTTTTCAGAACCAAAAAATTGTGACAACTGTCCCTAAGGCAAAGCAGTTGAGAAGGATTGTTGAAAGATTAATAACACTTGCAAAAAAGGGAACTTTAGCGGATATAAGAAGAATAAATCAATTTTTAAATCATCCTCAAACAGTAAAAAAAATTATTGATGTTTCAAAAAGATTTTCTGATAGAAATGGTGGATATACCCAGATTATAAAAATTGGATTTAGAAAAGGGGATAGTGCAGAAAAGGCAATAATAAAACTTTTATAAAAAAATGGAAAACAAAAATTTGAAAATACTTGATTTAATAGATAAGGAAAAGAACATTTATGAAGTTATAGTTGAGATTTCAAAAAGAGCACATGAGTTGATTAAGGGAGCACTTCCTGCAATAGACATTAAAAAGGGAGAAAATTTAATTTATGTTGCAATTGAAGAGTACCTAAGAAAAACAAAGGTAAAAAATGAATGATTTTTTTTCTCTTTTAAAATTGATGAAGGAAAAAGATGCTTCGGATTTACATTTGAAATTTGGAAGGAAACCAATTTTAAGAATTAAAGGAGAATTAATTGAAGTCAATGAATGGGATGGGATATTAAACAAGGAAGACCTTTTTAAAATTCTTGAAATAATTATGCCTGAAGAAGAGAGGAATGTTTTTAAAAAAGAAAAAGAATCTGATTTTGCTTTTGACAATCCAGAGGTTGGCAGATACAGGGTAAATGCTTTCTGGCAACGCGGGTATCCTGGTTTTGTGTTAAGAAGAATAAAAGATAAAATACCTTCTGTTGAAGAATTAAATCTGCCACCTGTTGTAAGAAAAATTGCTCTATTTAATGATGGTCTTGTTCTTGTAACAGGACCAACAGGATGCGGAAAATCAACAACACTTGCCTCTATGATAGAAATAATAAATAATGAAAAAGTGGAACATATAGTTACAATTGAAGACCCTATAGAGTATCTTTATAGAGATAAAAAATCAGTTATAAATCAAAGAGAAGTGGGAATAGATACACTTTCTTTTGCCTCTGCTTTAAAACATGTTTTAAGAGAAGACCCTGATATAATATTGATTGGAGAGTTGAGAGATGTTGACACCTTTCAGGCAGCAATAAGTGCATGTGAGACAGGACACCTTGTTTTTTCCACTTTACATACAATAGATACAATAACAACAATTACAAGAATTCTTGATTTTTTTCCTTCAAGTCAGCATGAACAGGTAAGGAAAATACTTGCTTATCATTTAAGAGCAACAATATGTCAAAAACTTGTTCCAAAAAAAGATAACACAGGGCTTGTTCCTGTTTGTGAAATTATGATTGTAACTCCTGTAATTTCAAAACTTATTCAGGATAATAAAATAAATAAACTTTATTCAGCAATGGCAGCAGATAAAGAAGAAGGAATGTTGACCTTTAATAAACATCTTGTTCAGTTAATCCAGAATGATATAATAACTCAGGAAGTTGCATTTTCTGTTTCTCCTTCACCTCATACTCTTGAAATGAATTTGAGAGGTATATATCTTGATGAAGAAACAAGAATTATTGGAGAATAGTAAATTTTAAAGATTTTTATTAACTCACCTTAAGCATAATTTTCACTCATAATAAAGTTGACTATAAAATTAATTTAAAATAGAATTTATAAGGAACAAAATGAAAATTTTAATTATAGGTTCTGGTGGTAGAGAACATGCAATTGTCTGGAAGATAAAGACTTTTTCTGATAGATATGAAATTTTTGCTATTCCTGGAAATGGTGGTATTTCTTTTGTTGGAGAGTGCTTAAAAAAGAATTTAAGTAATTTTGAAGAGGTTTTAAATTCTGCCAAAGAAAAAAATATTGACCTTATAATTGTTGGTCCTGAAAATCCTCTATCAGATGGAATTGTAGATTTTTTTGAAAGTAAAAAATATAAGATTTTCGGTCCTAATAAAAAAGCAGCAACTCTTGAATCATCTAAATGCTTTGCAAAGGAATTTATGAGAAAATATGGAGTTCCTACCGCTGATTTTGAAATTGCTGAAACATTTGAAGAAGGGATTAAAATAATTGAAAAGAGAAAAATCCCTTATGTTATTAAATATGATGGGCTTGCTGCTGGAAAGGGAGTAAAAGTTATAGAAAATAAAGAAGAAGGAGAAGAATATCTTGAAGAAATATTCATCAATAGAATTTTTAAAGGTGAGCCAAAAGTAGTAATTGAAGATTGTTTAACTGGAAAAGAACTATCCTATTTGATTTTTACAGATACAAAAACATATATACCTATGGTTCCTGCAAAGGATTACAAAAGGGTTTTTGATGGAGATGCAGGTCCAAATACAGGTGGAATGGGTTGTTATTCTCCACCAGTTTATTTTAATGAAGAACTTGAGAAAATTATAAAGGAAAGAATAGTTGAACCAACTTTAACAGGACTTCATAAAGAAAATATTGATTACAGGGGTGTTTTATATTTTGGATTGATGATTACTGAAAAAGGTCCTTATGTTCTTGAATACAATGTTAGATTTGGTGACCCTGAAACTCAAGTTATTTTACCAAGAATGGAAGGAGATTTGATTGAAGTTATTGAAGGTGTGATTGAAGGAAATCTGAGAAAAGTTAAAATTAACTGGAAAGAGGAAAAATCATTATGTGTAATACTTGCTTCAAAAGGTTATCCTGGTGAATATGAAAAAGGAAAGGAAATAAAAGGAATTGAAAAAGTTAAAGATGTTATTTTATTTCATGCAGGAACAAAGGTAGAAAATGGTAAAATATTAACAGATGGTGGAAGAGTTTTAGGTATTACAGGTATTGATAAAGATATGAAAAAGTTAAGAGAAAAAGTATATAAGGCAGCAAGTATAATTGAATTTGAAGGAAAGCATTACAGAAAAGATATAGGTGAGTTATGAAAAGAGTTAAGTTAAAGGGAAAAAACAAAAATAGGTTTAAACTTAAAGATATAAGCACAGAGTATAAAATAGATGGATTTATTGATATTAATTTCCAAAAGACATGCGATTGCCCAGATAATTATTTAAGTTGTATTTCTCCGAAGGAATGGGTTAAAGGACAAGTTGCAATTTGGGAATTTTATTATGAGAAAAGAGATATAAGAGATAAAGAGATACATCCTGCTGTATTTCCTATTGGGTTACCTAAAAAATGCATTGAGATTTTTACACATAAAGGAGAACTGGTTTTAGACCCTTTTGTTGGAATAGGTACAACGTTAATTGCTGCAAGAGACCTTGATAGAAATGCAGTAGGATTCGATTTAAATCCAGAATATGTTGAATTTGCTAAAAAGAGATTAGAAGAAAATCTACAAATTTTTGAGACAGGAACAAAACAAATTATAATATGTGATGATGCCATAAATATACCTAAATATTTAAAAGAAAATATGGTATCACTTATAGTAACTTCACCACCTTATGCAACTTTACTTTTAAGAGAAAGATTAAATAAAAGTTTTAGATGTGATTTGAGAAAAAATAAGTATTATAAAAAAATTCAACAATATTCTTTTAACCCAAGAGATCTTGGAACAATGCCTCCAAAAGAATTTGCAAAAGCATTGGCAGAAATTCTTAAAAATATTTTACCTATTTTAAGACCAAAAAGGCATTGCGTAATAAATCTAAATGATTTATGGGAAAATAATAAAAGATATCCAACCCATTGTTATGTAATAGAAGAAATGGAAAAAGTTGGTTATGAATTAAGAAATATTATAATATGGGATAAAAGAAATTTGGTTAACAATGTTGGAATTTTTGGGTATCCAAGTAATTATATAACTTTAAGTACAACTTTTGAATATATTCTTGATTTTTGGAGGCCTAAATGAGTTTAAATTCTTTTGAGGATTTAAAAAGAAAGTTGTTAGAAATAAAAGAAATGGGTTTTATAGAAACTCATAGAAAGGGACAAACAGGAATTGGTAAAACACTTGAAGATTTGTTAGGTATCAAAGAAAATAATATACCGGGTCCTAATGCTTTAGGTTTTATAGAATTAAAGGCGATTAGGAAAGATACAAAATGTATGTTAACTCTTTTTACACTTACGCCATTTCCCCCAAAAATAAATTCTCATTTAGTTTCAAAATATGGATATTTATCACCACGAGGAGATAAAAAAATTCTACATACTACTGTAAATGGAATTAGTTTCAATACTATCAAAGGCGAGAATGGATTTAAAGTTGAAGTTGGGATTGACAAAGTAAATTTAATTCATTTTAAAGATGGTGTTGTTGCATATTGGGAAGAAGAGAGATTAAAAAAAGCGTTTGAAAGAAAATTGAAATGTCTTATTCTTATCAAAGTAGAGACAAAAAATAAAGGTAAAAGTGAAAAATTTTGGTTTAATGAAGGTTATTATTTAAATGGATTTAGTTTTGAAAACTTTAAAAAACTTATTAAAGAAGGAATAATTTTGATTGATATTAGAATAGGGCAATATCCAGATGGAAGAACACATGACCATGGAACTGCTTTTAGAGTATTTTTTAATAAATTAGATTTATGTTATCAAAAAAGGGAAGAAATTTTATAATTAAATTAAAACAAGGAGGGTGATATGAAGAAAGATTTGAAAGCAGGTATTGTTGGAGCAGGTGGAATTGCTGATTATCATATTTCAGGTTATTTAAAAAGTGGAGTTGATGTTGTTGCAATTTCTGATATTGATACAGAAAGAGCAAAGCAGAAAGTAGAAAAATTCAATATAAAAAATGTTTACTCTTCTTATAAAGAAATGCTTGAAAAGGAAAAAGAAATTGATATTGTTAGTATCTGTGTTCCAAATAAATATCATGCAGAGGTTTCAATAGAATGTCTTAAAAATGGGAAAAATGTATTCTGTGAAAAACCACCTGCTTTAAATGCAAAAGAAACAGAAAAAATGGTAAAAACAGCAAAAGATGCAAAAAAAGTTTTAATGTTTGATTTCAATAATAGAGCAAGACCAGAAGCACAGGCACTTATGAAATACATAAAAAATGGAGATGTTGGAAAAATAAATTCTGCTCAGGCATTATGGATAAGAAGATGTGGTATTCCTGGATTTGGTGGATGGTTTACTCAAAAATCTCTTTCAGGAGGAGGCCCTGTTATTGACCTTCTTCATATGATTGACCTTGCCTTATATTTTATAGGTTTTCCAGAACCTGATTTTGTTCTTGCAAAAACATTCAATGATTTTTCAGGTAATCCTGATTTTAAAGGTCCGTGGGGAATACCTGATGTTGAAGGTGGAATAATGGATGTTGAGACAAGTTCACATGCTTTTATTACATTTAAAACAGACCAGGTTCTTTTTGCAAGAAATAGTTGGGCAGAGATGAATAAAAGGGAAGAAGTATCAGTTACATTTCAAGGAACAAAGGCAGGTGGTATGATAAGACGACTTTTTGGAAGGGATGGAATAGATGATACTGCAATTGATGATTGTGAACTTTATACAATGGAATACGGGAAACCAGTAAATAGAAAAATTATAGTTGAACCAGACCCTAAAATGGGAAGGGAAAGAGCAGTTATAAATTTTGTGAATACAATAAGAAGACAGGAAGAACCATTTTCAAAACCAGAGGAAGCAATAATTTTAATGAAAATTATTGATGCAATATATAAATCATCTGAGGAGAAAAAACCTGTTAAGATTGACTGAAATAGATTTTAAAATATACTAAACTTTATTGTTAAAAACTCTGTCTAAATACTTTAATGGAAAGAGAGATTATTCATGAAAAGGAACATTTTATTTATATTTAGCATGGTTTTACTTGTATCCTGTTCACCGAAATATTATGAGAAATCTGCTGATAAAGAAGTTTATGAAATTCTTAATAAAAAAAGCGAAAAAGTAAAAAAGGATAAAATGCCTGTAAATTTAAGTGAGGATATTCAAAAAGAGACAGTTATTTTATCATTGAAAGATGCTTTAATTCTTGCTTCAAACAAAAACAGAGAATATCAGACAGCAAAAGAAAATGTCTATCTTTCAGTTTTAGATTTAACATATCAGAGATATTTATTTAAACCCAGAATAACATTAACAGGTAATATCAACTGGAGTAAATCTGATGAAGAAACAATAAATTCAAATCTGAATTTAAATTTAATTCAAACACTTGCTACTGCTGGAGAAGTAACTTTTAATATAGGTGAAGCAATTTTACAATATTTAACAGGAGATAAAGAGAAAGCATTTCAGTCAATTCTTTCACTTAATCTATTTCAACCACTTTTTAAAGGAGCGGGAAGAAAAATAGCGCTTGAAAATTTAATTCAAAGTGAAAGAAATACTGTATATCAAATAAGAGATTTTTTAAGGTATCAGAAGAGTTTTTCAATAGAAATAACGAGGGACTATTTAAATCTTTTTCTTTATAAAAAGAGAATGGAAAACTATTATACTAATTATATGAATCTTAAAGATACAAGAGAAAGAATTGAAATGCTTTCAGAAGCAGGAAGAATTGCTGCTTTTCAGGTTGACCAGGCAAGACAGAATGAATATACTGCCTATCAGAGGTGGATAGATGCACAAAATCTTTATTACAGTTCTCTTGATTCTTTCAAAATGAAACTCGGATTATCTCCATCATATAATTTAATTTTAACTGATAAAGAAATTGAAGAATTATTTGAAAAGCCATTGTCTGAAGTTAAAATTGATACAGAAGAATTTATAAAATATGCTTTGGAGAACCGGCTTGATTTAATAACTGAATATGAAAAAGTGGAGGATTCAAAAAGGAAAGTTGAAATTGCCCTTAATAATCTGAAAAATTCAATAAATATGAATGCTTCTATAAAGAGTTCAGGAGATATAAAAGATAGGCCAAATATTGATTTAAATTCACCTCAGTATAGTTTAGGAATTGATTTTAACATTCCTTTTAATAAATTACCTCAGAGAAATGAATATAAAAGAGCACTTATCCAATATGAAAGAGCAAAAAGGTCATTTGATAAAAAAGTAGATACAGTAAAAAAAGAAATAATTGATAGTTACAGAAATCTTGAAGAAAGTTATCAGAGTTATATAATTCAATTGAATAGTTTTAAACTTGCTGAAAGAAGGGTAGAAAGTACAGATTTATTACTTCAGGCAGGAAGAGCAACAACAAGGGACCTGCTTGAAGCACAGGATGCATATTTATCTGCAAAAAATAATGTTATTAATTCAATTGTAAGTTTTATACTTGAATATTTAAATTTTCTTTACACAACAGAAAAACTTGAAATTGATGAAAATGGTATATGGAAAGGAGATATAAATGAAATACTTAAGACCTTTTAAAAATAGAATATTTTTGGGCTTTATTTTAATACTCATTTTAATTTCTGTTTTTTATTTTTTCAATTCAACAGATAAACAATCAAAAGACATAGTGACATATAAAGTTAAAAAAGTTGATTTACCTATAACAATTCATGAATCAGGAAATCTTGTTGCTTTAAAATCAACAAAAATTACAAATCAGGTTCCTGGAAGAAGAACAATCCTTGAAGTTGTTGATGAAGGGACTGAAATTACTGAAGAAGATGTTAAGAAAGGGAAGGTACTGGTAAAACTTGATTCTGATGACCTTGAAACTCAAAGAGACCAAATGGAGATAACAGTTGAAAACAGTTATGCAAGTTATTTAAATGCACAGGAAAACCTTGAAATTGTTAAAAAAGAAAATGATAGTATGATAAAAGAAGCAGAATTAAAAGTTACATTTGCAAAGATGGACCTTGAGAAATACCTTGGTGCTTCTCTTGCAAATGAAGTGATAGAGAAAAAAAATAAAAGAGAAAATATTGATTATAAAGAGATTATAAACAGTGAAAAACTTGGAGGAGAGGCATTAAATAAGAAAAGACAACTTGAAAATAATATTGACCTTGCAAAAGAAGAAGTTATAAGAGCACAGAACGAACTTGAATGGAGTAAAAAACTATCTGAAAAGGGTTATATTACCAAAAATGAACTTGAAGCAGACCAGTTATCTTTAAAACAAAAAGGAGTTAATCTTGAACAGGCACAATTATCATTTCAACTTTTTGTTAATTATGAATTTCCTAAAAATTTAGAACAATTATTATCAAACTATACAGAAGCAGTTGCGGAACTTGATAGAACAAAGTCAAAAGCAAAATCAAGATTAATTCAGGCAGAATCAGATTTAAAAAGTAAAAGGGCTGCATATAAGTTAAACGAAAAACGACTTACTGACCTTGAAACAAATATAAAAAATTGTACTATAGTTGCAACTGCTCCTGGTTTTGTTACATATTCAACTTCTGCAGGTAGTTTCAGAGCATTGATTCAAGGTGTTCAGATACAACCTGGGGCAACTGTTTGGCAATCACAAGAATTACTGGTATTACCTGATTTTAATTCAATGGGTGTTGATGTTAAAGTTCACGAAGCAAGCATTCAGAAAATTTCATTAGACCAGATTGCAAATGTTAAAATTTCTTCAATCCCAAATAAGGTTTTTAAAGGTAAAGTTGTTCAGATTTCAAATATGCCAGACCAATCATTAAAATCATTAAATCCTGATGTAAATGTTTATGTAGTAAAGGTGGAATTGATAGATAAGGATAAAGCAATGAGACCTGGTATGAATGCAGATGTTGAAATACTCTTAAAAGAATTAAAAAATGTTATAGCAATTCCAATTGTTGCAGTTAATTTTGAAAAAGGACAGGCATATTGTGAGGTACTTGAAGGGAAAAATATTGTCAGAAGAAATGTTAAACTTGGCGAAAGTAGTGAAACAATGGTTGAGGTAAAAGAGGGATTAAAAGAAGGAGATGTTGTTGTTTTAAGTTATAAAGGACCAACAAAAGGGACAGTCAAAAAAGAAGAAATGGCAGAGAAGGGGAAAATAGAAACAAAAACACCTGAAAAAGAAATTAAAAAATGAGTAATGAGAATAATTCAATAATAATAATGAGAGGTGTTAAAAAAATTTATGACCTTGGAGAAGTAAAAGTTCCTGCTTTAAAAAATGTAAATCTTACAGTAAAAGAGAAAGAACATATTTCAATTATGGGACCTTCTGGAAGTGGAAAGACAACTCTTTTAAACATAATTGGATGTCTTGATAAACCGACAGAAGGAGAGTATTTTCTTGACAGTGTAAATATAAATCAACTTGATGATGACAAACTTTCAGAAATAAGAAATAAAAAAATTGGCTTTGTTTTTCAGAATTATAATCTTATTCCACAGTTGAATGTAATTGAAAATATTGGTCTTCCTTTGATTTATAGAGGGATAGAAGAGAAAGAAATAGTTGAGAAGGCAAAATATTATGCAAATCTTGTAGGTCTCGGTGATAGAATGTATCACAGACCTACTGAACTTTCAGGAGGCCAGCAGCAGAGAGTTGCGATAGCAAGGGCACTTGTAAATGAACCAGTTATGTTACTTGGAGATGAACCAACAGGAAATCTTGATACAAAAACAGGAAAAGAAATAATGGAAATATTCATAAAATTAAATGAAATGGGCAGAACAATTGTTATAATTACTCATGACCCAAAGATTGCTGAATATGGTCAGAGGGTGGTAAGAATTTTGGATGGAGAAATAATAGATGAGAGGTAAAATCTACTATTTATTAAGGATTATTAAAATTGGTGTGAAAAATATATTTCTTCATAAATTAAGGTCACTTCTAACAATTCTTGGCATTGTTTTTGGAGTTGCATCAGTAATTGCTATGCTTGCAATAGGAGAGGGAGCAAGTTTTGAAGCAAGGGAAAAAATAAAAGAACTCGGGAGTCAAAATATTATTGTGAGAAGTGTAAAACCACCAGAAACAAGAATAACCCAGGAAGCTACAACATTTGTAAGTGTTTACGGTCTTTTAGAAAATGATTATAAGATGATAAAAACTATCCCTTCAGTTGACCTTATAGTTCCTACATGGGAAATGAAAGAAGAAATGCGATATATGGAAAAAAGTATTAAGGGAAGGATTGTATGTACATATCCTGAATATAAAGATGTTATGAATATTGGTCTTGAAATGGGAAGATTTTTAACACAGATTGATATTGAATTGATACAACCCTATGCTGTTATAGGTTATTCTATCAGAAAAAGTTTATTTCCAACAGAAGACCCCATAGGCAAAACAATTACAATAAGAAATTACAGTTTTAAAGTAATAGGTGTTGCAAAAGAAAAGGGAGTTACAACAGGAACAACAGGATTTGCTGCTGAAGATGTTAATTTTGATGTATATATTCCGTTTACAACAGGAAGGTCTTATTTTGGCGAGTTTGAAATTGCTTCAAAAGAAGGGCCTGTTTCAAAATGGGAGAGAAACTGGGTTAAGTACCATAGATTTATAGTAAGAGTGAATAATACCGATAAGATTTTGACAACTTCTGCGATAATTGAAAATATATTAAAAATAAATCACAAAAAAGATGATTATGAAATTCTTGTTCCTTTACAACTCTTGCTTCAGGCAGAACATACAAAAAGAATTTTCAATATAGTTTTAGGTTCAATTGCTGCAATTTCACTTATAGTTGGTGGTATTGGAATTATGAATATTATGCTTGCTACAGTTACTGAAAGGACAAGAGAAATTGGTATAAGAAGGGCTGTTGGTGCAAAGAGAAAGGACATAATAAGTCAATTTTTACTTGAAACAGTTATATTATCTTCAGTTGGTGGTTTTATAGGGATATTACTTGGTATTTTAATACCTAAACTTGTGACAAAATTTGCTGGTATGACGACTGTTATAACATGGTGGTCAATTGCTCTTTCTTTTACAATTTCTGTTGGTGTAGGAATAACTTTTGGTATTTATCCTGCAAGGAAAGCAGCATATCTTGACCCAATACAGGCATTAAGATACGAGTAAATTCTATCTGATTTGAAAAAAAATATTTTAAGGTTTATAATGTTTTCCTTAAATTGAAATTAATTTAAAAAGGAGAAAAAATGTTAAAATATTTCTTTGAACCTGAAAGTGCGTGTTTGATAGGTGCTTCAACTAATCCAGAAAAACTTGGATTTAAAATTTTAAAAAATCTTATAGATGGTGGATATCAAGGTAAAATTTTTCCAGTAAATCCAAAAGCAGATACAATTCTAAATCTTAAATGTTATAAAAATGTTTCAGAAATACCCGATTCTGTTGATTTAGCCATTATCGTAATACCATCTGAATTTGTTTGTGATGTAGCAGAACAATGTGGTAAAAAAGGAGTTAAAGGACTTATTGTTATTTCAGCAGGATTTAAAGAAACAGGAAAAGAAGGGAAAAAAAGAGAAGAAAAATTAAAAGAAATTGTTAAAAGATATAAAATGCGACTTATTGGCCCAAATTGCCTTGGAATTATAGATACAAAAAATAAGTTAAATGCTTCTTTTGCTTTTGAAATGCCACCAGAAGGAAAGATTGCTTTTATTACTCAATCAGGTGCTCTTGGAACTGCTGTTTTGGACTGGGCAGTTAAAGAAAATATAGGACTTTCTAAATTTATAAGTTTTGGGAATAAAGCAGATGTTTCTGAATCTGACTTAATTGAAGAACTTGAAAATGACCCTGATACAAATGTTATTCTTCTTTATCTTGAAGGGGTAAGTGATGGCAGGAGGTTTATTGATATTTCAAAAAGAGTCAGCAGTAAAAAGCCAATAATTGTTGTAAAATCAGGAAAGACAGAAAGTGGAACAAAAACAGCAACTTCCCATACAGGTTCTTTATCAGGTTCAGATACTTCATTTAATGCAGCAACAAAACAGTCAGGGATAATAAGAGCAGATACGGTTGAAGAACTTTTTGATTTTGCAATGATTTTTTCATATCAACCAGTTATAAAAGGGAATAGAATTGGTATTGTTACAAATGCAGGTGGACCATCAGTAATGGCTGTTGATATGATAGAAGAAACAGGACTTAAACTTGCAGAGTTTTCAAATGATACTATAGAAAAACTAAAGAGTTTTTTACCTCCTGCTTCAAATATTCATAATCCTGTTGATGTTTTAGGAGATGCACAGGCAGATAGATATGAAAAGGCAATTGAGTGTGTGATTTCCGATGAAAATGTTGATAGTATTATGGCTATTTTAACTCCTCAGGTAACAACCCAGATAAAGGAGACAGCAGAGTGTATTGTAAAAATATCAAAAAAATATGATAAACCAGTAATTGCCTGTTTTATGGGTGGGAAAAGGGTTGAAGAAGGAATTAAGATTTTGAGAGAAAATAAAATTCCAAATTATTTTTCTCCTGAAAGAGGTATAGTTTCTTTTAAAGCAATGTTTGATTATAAAAAAAGAATTGAAGAAAAATCAAAAGGAAGTATTGTTGAGTTTAAAGTTCAAAAGGAGAAGGTTAAAGAAAAAATAGATTATTTTAAAAAGCAACATATAAATGTAATAGGAGATGTTGAGGGAAGAGAGATACTTGCATTATACGGGATTAATGTTATAAATTCTTTTCTGGCAAAAAATGAAGAAGAATGTGAGAAATTTTTAAAAGAAAAAGAAGGTGTTTATGTAATGAAACTTGTATCTCCTGATATAATTCACAAAACAGAAGCAGGTGGAATTAAGTTAAATATAAGAACTCCTGAGGAAGGAAAAAAAGCATTTTTAGATATAATAAATTCAGCAAAAAGATATAAACCAGATGCAAAAATTACAGGAGTTCAAATTCAGGAGATGATTGAAAAAGGTGTTGAGGTAATCGTGGGAGTGAATAAAGATAATCAATTTGGGCATTTAATAATGTTTGGTCTTGGAGGAATTTATGTTGAACTTTTAAAAGATGTATCTTTCAGAGTAATCCCAGTTACAGATATAGATGTAGATAATATGATTAATGAAATAAAAACAAGTAAAATTTTAAAAGGTTTCAGAAATATTCCAAAAGTGGATATAAATTCAGTTAAAGAGACATTATTAAGAGTATCCCAACTTGTTTCAGATTTTCCAGAGATAAAAGAAATGGATATAAATCCTTTAATAGTAAAAGAAAAAGGTTGTATTGCTGTTGATGTCAGATTTAATTTTGAAATTTAAAAACAAGGAGGCAAGGAATGAAAAATGGTAAATATTTAGTTGGTTTTATTGGTTTTGGAGGAATTGCAAGATGGGCACATTATCCAGGATGGAAAAAGTTGTCCGATGTTGAAGTTATTGGAATTTCTGATCCATCAGAAAATGTAAGGAATATTGCAAAGAATGAAATGGGAATAAAATATGTTTTTGAAAATTATGAAGAATTGTTGAAAATTGAAGAAATTGATATTATTGATATCTGTGCTCCGAATACAGTCCATTTTCCTGCAACAATAGCATCTTTAAAAGCAGGAAAGCATGTAATATGTGAAAAACCACTTGCTGTAAGCAAGAAGGAAGTTGAAGGAATGATTGAGCAGGCAAAAAAATCAGGTAAAAAACTTATGGCTGCACAACATATGAGATTTATGAAAGAGTCGGTTGCTCTGAAAAAACTGATAGATGATGGAGAACTTGGAGAAATTTATTTTGCAATTGCATATGCTTTGAGAAGAAGACATCTTCCAACAAGTTTTACATTCATAGATAAAGCACTTTCAGGTGGTGGTCCAATGTTTGATATAGGAGTACATATTCTTGATTTAACTTACTGGTTCATGGGAAGTCCAAAAGTTCATTCTGTAAAGGGTATAACTTTAACAAAACTAGCAAAGAGAAAAGATATAAGAGGGCTTTGGGGAGAGTGGGATAGAGAAAAATATAATGTAGAGGATTTTGCTTCTGGATTTGTAAGGTTTTCTGATAACAGGGCTTTAACTTTAACCTGCAGTTTTCTTGCAAATATGGAAAAAATAGATGATTTTTCAACAACTTTATTTGGAACTGAAGGTGGAATAAGATGGCCAAATGGAAAACTTGCAAAGGAGAAGAATGGGATTCTTCAGGATATTGAACTTAGATTAGATGTTTTACCAAATGTTGCTCCCCATCATGAAGAGTTAAGAGTATTTCTGGAATGTGTAAAAGAGGATAAAGAAGTACCAGTTAAACCAGAAGAGAGTCTTGAAGTCATAAAAATTCTTGAAGCAATGTATATAAGTTCAGATACAGGCAAAGAAGTTATTTTTGATAAATAAAATTATTTTTCAATTTTTAAAATTTTAACTTCTGAATTTAAAATAAAAGAAGAGAAAAATTTTGCATCTTTTTCAGAACCAACAATGTCTCCAAAATGATATGGTATTGCTATTTTTGGTCTAATTATATTTACTGCATTTGCTGCTTCTTCTGCAGTCATAGTATATGTTCCTCCAACAGGTAATATAACCACATCTGCAACTATATTTTTCATTTCCGGAATAAAGTCAGTATCACCTGCAATGTATATTTTATTTCCTCCAATTTCAATAATATATCCGCACCAGTTATTACTTTTTGGATGAAAATTTTTATCAATATTATATGCTGGAACACCTTTAATTTTAACCCATTTTAAATCAGTCTCCTGTCCTGGTTTAATTTCTATCTTTTCTCCTGTTTTGATTTTTAATATATCATGCGGTCCAATAATAACTGTATCATTTCTTATAATTTTATTGATATCATCAGGACTAAAATGGTCATAATGAGAATGAGTAATAAGAATTAAATCTGCCTTTGGTTGGTCTTTTTTAAGTTTCCATGGGTCAACATAAATATTTTTTTCACCAATTGAGATTAAAATAGAAGCATGACCGAGCCATTTAATATATTCAACCATTTTCCCACCTTCTTTCTTAACTTTAAGATATCATAATTTTAATTAGTTTTCAAATCATCATAATTTTGTAAAATTTCTCTTTTTCAATTTTATTTTTCAGCATCTGTTTCTATAAGATAAAAATATAAAAGATAAGCAAGAACAATCCTGCCAATTTCATTTGCATGTACAGGGTCTCTTAAAAATACATCATAAGGTAAATTTGAATTTTTTATATATTCACCCCAATATGCTTCAATATCAAAAAATTCAATCTTTTCTTCTTCTGAAAGTTTTTTTAATCTATATCTGTAAGAACTCTCATCATCCGGTATTTCAAATGTCCATTCGGGATTAGTTCTTGGGTCTCCTTCTTTTCCAACCGCTTTACTCATAATAATTATTTCTGTGTCTGGCTTTTTTTCTCTTACCTGTTTTACAACATTTCTTATCGCTTCTGTATCATTTTTATTACTTATCCCACCAATTATAAGTAAATCAGGATTATAATCAAGAACATACTCTTTAACTCTGTTTTCTTCCTGATAATACCAGCAACCTGTTCCTCCTCTTACAGATGTTATAATTTTTATTTTTGCTTTTGGATATATTTTTTTAAGAAGGATATCAAAAAAAGAATTTCCCGTATCATTTATGATACTGTCTCCAAGCATTACAATCCTTAAATTTTCTCCTTTTTTCAGTTTTTTCATTGTTTCAGGTATATAATTCTTTTTTATAGTAAATTTTTTAATTTCCGGGATTTTTTTGTATAAATTTTCCATCCAGTATAAAATTTCCTTTTCAGTAGCATTTTTGATTGAAATATTTTTTATTTCAAATGGAATTTTATTCCTTTCAATTTTTTGAAAAATTACTTTTCCATATTTAGCATTACATTTTCCTCTAAAATAAAAAGTGTTTTCAGTAAAATCCGTACTTTTATCAAAACTTGAATAATTATCTGCTATTAATTGATTTTTATTTTTATCATAAAAAATAATTGCCCAGAAATTTTTATAGGGTGATTTTGAAGTAAAGGTTAATTTATAAAAATTAAACTCTTTTACAGGAAAAAAATCGCTTTCCCATTTCCCTTCATTTACAGTAATTAAATCGTCATGCTTAAATATAACTTTATAGTTTGAGTTATACACAATTACTCCAATAGTCAAAAATATTATAGCAGAAAGGAAGTTTATCATTCAAAAATCTTTAAGATTTTATTAGCATTTAAATAAAGTATTTTTCTACAATCCTCTTCTGAAATTCCACTCCCAAGTAAAGCACCTATATAATAATGATGATTAAACCATGGAAAATCAGTACCAAAAAGTATCCTATCAGAACCAATTTCATAAACAAATTTTTCAATTATCCCTCTTTCATCAAGAATAGCACAAAGTTCAAGACAAACATTCTCATATTTTTTAACAAATTCAATTGCTTTTTCCCAATCACCATGAATAGAATGTCCAAGTATAAGAATTAAGTTTTTATATTTTTTTAATATTTTTTCCACCTCATCCGCTCCATCATAAATACTTCTACCCCATGTATGAGTTAAGACAATAAGTTTATTTTTATCAGCAAATTCAAAGACAGGTTTATATTTTTTATCTGAAAGGGGTATTTTATGATAATCAGGTAAAAGTTTCAAACCAACATATACATCTCTGAATTTATCAAATGTACTTAAATCTTTCTCTACTACTTCAGGATAATTTGGATTTATTCCGCAATATGCTTTAAATTTTTCAGGATATTTCCTAACTGCTTCTATATTGTACTTATTCCCTTCCTCAGGATAAAGAAGTGCATAATTATGACAGAAAACAATTAATTTTACACCAGCCAGTTCCATTCTTTTTGCCATGGTATCAGGGTCAGTATAAGGCATATGACTTCCATAAAAAAGTCCCATATGGCAGTGGATGTCTATTACAGGACAATCTTCTAACTTTCCCTTTTTTAAAAATTCCTTCCAGAGTTTATTCATATTTTATCCTTTTAATTATTCTCTCTATATTTTTATGTGCAATCTTTTCTTTATCTTTTTCATTTATTTCTGCATGTACAAGTTGTAGAATTGATGCCTCAAAATACCTTTCAGGAAAACCGCTTCCAAAAACAATTCTTTCTGCTCCATATTTTTTAACTGTTTCCTCAATTCCACCTTCCTGTAAAGAAAGTAAACTTGATTCAAGATAAACATTTGGGCATTTTTCAATTAATGGCCATGTAAAACGATTTGTATTCCAGATACCAAGATTACATAAAATACAGGTTAATTTTGGAAAATTATTTAAAATTGAATAAACATCTCTATAATCAACAGAAAAACCACTTAATAAATCAAAAAAAACAGGAAAATTTTTATATTCAAGTTCAGAAAGAAAATCACCAAAAGTTATTTTATCTAAAATATAGTTATGTTTCTTTGGAAAAAAATTGAAACCAACAATTTTTTTATTTTTTAAATCTTTAAAATCTATTTTCTTTATTTCGTCTGTTTGAAATGGTAAAAGTGTAATTATTCCATAAAATTTTTCTTTATCTGCAATCTCTTTTATTAAAATTTCATTTCCGAATTCAGGATGGACATCTCTCTGGGAAATATGATAAACTATCGCCTTTTTTATATTCAACTCATCAAGTTTTTCAGAGATTCGCTTTAAAGAAACAGATATTTTCTTTATATCATCTTTCAAATTTCCAAACCAGACATTTACATCAAAAAATTCAATATTCATTTTTTATAAACTTCTTCCACTGCCTTTTTTATTTTTTTTACCTTTTCCTTTATATCTTTATCTTTCCAGTCAGGATTGACAGAAATTAAAACAGTTCTGCTTAAATTCTCTATTGATTTTGGATACATTTCTTTTGTATAAGTATGTCTTAAATTTTGATTTTCAGGGAAATTATATGGATTCAATCTTTCCTTATGCCATATTCTCTTTTCAATTACCGGCTTCCAGTCAAACCATACATGTTTTCCTGAATCAATAGGTCTGTAGCCACCAGCAATTTCAACAAACTTTTTTGCGGTATTTTCGTCATCAAATCTAAAACCAATCATAATTCCACAATCTCCTTCTATATCATTTGAAGGAATAAACTTAATTCCTGGATAATCAATAAGTTCTTCCATTATTCTTCTTTTGTTTTTCCTCAAATCCTTCAGTATTTTATCAAGCCGTTTTAACTGAACTCTCATTATTGCACCCATAATTTCACTTGCTCTGAATTGTAGTCCAAGAAAAATAGGAATTGAAAATTCACCAGCATAGGGTCTGAAAGCAGTTCCACTATCATGAAATATACTTGCCTTTTCGTAAATTATTCTATCATCTGTTACAAGACCACCACCTTCACCACAACTTATTACTTTGAAATAATTAAAACTGTAAGCGCCCGCATCTCCCCATGTACCCAATCTTTTACCTTTAAAACTTCCACCGACTGCCTGACAGCAATCTTCAAGTACTTTTAAATTATATCTTTTCGCAATATTCATTATCTTTTCCATATTACAAGGAAATCCAACCATATGAACAGGAATAATTGTCTTTGTATTTTTTGTTATCTTTTTTTCCAGATCTATCGGGTCCATTGTACATGTTTCATCAACCTCAACCACAACAGGAATTGCTCCAACCATAAGAACTGCAGTTGCAGTTGCCATAAAAGTATATGATGGAATTAAAACCTCATCTCCAGGTCCAATATCAAATCCTACAAGTCCACAAATTAATGCAGCAGTTCCTCCTCCATTTAAAAGTAAAGCATATTTAGTTCCAATTTTCTTAGCCCATTCCTTTTCAAACTTATCACACTCACTCAATTTTCTACTTTTAACCCTGAATAACTCCTTACTTTTTATTACTTTTTCAACTGCCTTTACTTCTTCTTTCCCTATTCTATACATGATATCCTCCTTTTTTATTTTTAATTATATCATTTTTAAGATTTACTTCAAACATTTTGAGACAAAAGGGGAACTCTATTGACCAGAAGTTTTTCAGGATGTATGATTAAAAAGTAAAAATGGAAATTTATAAAAATCTGATTAAAATAAAAAAGCAGGAGTTGTTTCTTTTTTTTATAACCTTTTTATATGTTTCTTTGAGAAGTTTTTTACTGGAAAAATTTAAAACCTACTATTTTTTTCTTTTTTTCTTTGAAATTTATTTTACAATTTCAGTATATGCTGGAATTAAAAAATGTGTCTATGATGAAACATTTACTTTTTCTGATATATTCAGGGACGGATTTTATTTTTTCCCATCTATTTTACTTTATAATCTTCTTATAAGTTTGCTTGCTGGAATTATTTATTTAATTGCTTTAAGTGCAATTTCTTCAATCAAAATACTTTCATTTTTTTCTTTTTTTCTTTTCTTTATAATAGTTGTGTGGGCTGCACTACCATTTTTTTATATTTTTTTAACTCTTTATACCCCTTTTATAATTTTAGCGGAAAACGAGACAATTTTTGAGGGAATTAAGAAAAGTTATGACTTCATGAAAAACAAATTATCAGAACTTATAAATTTATTTTTTCCGTTTTTGGTTTTCTGGGTTTTTTTCTTTACAATTTTTCAAAAATATGATAAAATAACTTTCTTAAAAATTATTTTATTATTTTTAGTTTCTTTTCTTGAAATTTTGACAATTAAAACAGTTTTTCTTGTATACAAAGGAGTTAAAAAATGAAAGAAATTTTTGAGATAAGATGGCATGGAAGAGGAGGTCAGGGAGCAAAAACAGCAGCACTTCTTTTTGGAGATGCTTGTATTTCAACTGGTAAATATATACAGGCATTTCCTGAATATGGACCTGAAAGAATGGGAGCACCTGTTGCTTCTTTTAACAGAATAAGTTCCTCTCCAATAAGAATTCACTCTGGTATTGAAAACCCTGATGTTGTCGTGGTTCTTGATTTTTCACTTGTAGAACAGATTAATGTTTGTGAAGGTCTTGATGAAAAAGAAGGTATTTTACTCATTAACTCTCCTTTATCTCCAGAAGAAATTAAAAAAAAGATAAATTTTAAAGGGAAGGTATACACTGTTGATGCTTCAAAAATTGCAATGGAGACAATTGGAAGGAATATACCGAATACTCCAATGATGGGTGCTCTTGTGAAGGTTACAGGGATACTTACACTTGAAGAATTGTTGAAAGATACAGAAAAAAAATTGCAGGTGAAATTCAGAAATAAACCAGAAGTTATTGAAGGAAATCTGAAAGCAATAGAAAGAGCATATAATGAAGTGAAAGGAGATTGAAATGGAAAAAAAGTTGACATGGAAAGAATTACCAGTTGGAGATATACTTGAAGGGGGTAGTTCTTTAAATTTTAAAACAGGAAATTGGAGAAGCAAAAAACCTGTTCATATTCCTGAAAAATGTATTAATTGTTTTATATGCTGGATAAGTTGTCCTGATGATGCTATTGTCGTTGATTCAGAAAAAGGGAAATGGTCTCACTTTAATTATGATTACTGTAAAGGTTGTGGAATATGCGCCTATGAATGTCCTAAAAAAGCAATAGAAATGAAGGATGAGGGGGAAAAATGAAAAAGAAAATTTATTTATTAGGGGTTTTACTTTTATCAGGATGGATTTTTTCAGGTGCTGAATATTTGATTTTTAAGAATGAGAAGGAAAAATTGAATAAACAACTGATTGAAAAAGAAATGGAAATAACAACTTATAAAAGCATACTTGGAGAAGTGGAAAAAGCGCAGAAAGATATAGATAACATCATAAACAATTTAAATAACTTAAAGTTAAAACTTCAAACAATGGAAGAAAAAATTAAAAAGGGAGATGAAAATGGGAATAAAAGTAGCGAAAACAGCCAATGAAGCATTTGCAGAAGGGATGAGACAGATAAACCCAGATGTTGTTGCTGCATATCCAATAACACCTGCAACTGAAATTGTCCAGATTTTTTCTCAATTTGTTGCTGATGGACGTGTTAAAACAGAATTTATACAGGTTGAAAGTGAACATTCAGCAATGAGTGCCTGTATTGGAGCAAGTGCAGCAGGTGCAAGAGCAATGACTGGAACTTCTTCACAGGGACTTGCTTTAATGTGGGAAATGCTCTATATTGCTTCTGGATTTCGTTTACCAATAATAATGGCAGTTGTCAATAGAGCACTTTCCTCACCTATTAATATTCACTGCGACCATTCAGATACTTTTGGAGCAAGGGATAGTGGATGGATACAGATTTATTCAGAAAATGTTCAGGAGACATATGATAATTTAATACAGGGAGTAAGAATTGCTGAACATCCTGAAGTTAGATTACCCTGTATGATTATGACTGATGGATTTATTTTAAGCCATTGCCTTGAAACAATGGAGATGCTTTCAGACGAAGAAGTTCAGGAATTTGTTGGAAATCCACCTGAAAGAGAAAATCTGATAAAGGCATTGATTGATGGGAAACCGATAACAATAGGAGCACTTGATTTACAGGACTATTATTTTGAACATAAAAGACAGCAGGCAGAAGGGATGAGAAATGCTTTAAAAGTTATACTTGAAATAGGAAAGGAATTTGGAGACAGATTTGGAAGATATTATGAATTTGTGGAAAATTATAAACTTGAAGATGCAGATATAGGAATTGTTGTTATTGGTTCAACTGCTGGGACAGGAAAAGAAGTTGTTGATAGTTTAAGAAAAAAAGGAATAAAGGCAGGACTTTTGAAAATAAGGGTTTTAAGGCCTTTACCAGTTGAGGATATCAAAAATTCATTAAAAAATTTAAAAGTTGTTGGAATTATGGATAGAGTAGAAGGTATGAATGCTTTTTGTGGTCCATTATATTCTGAAATTTCTGCATGTTTATATGACCTTGAAAAAAAACCTATTTTAACTGATTTTGTTTATGGACTTGGTGGAAGAGATGTAAAGATTGAAGATGTTGAAATAATTTTTAATGATTTACTAAAAATTCTGGAAAAAGGGAAAAAGGACTTTACATTAAAATATATAGGAGTAAGGGAATAATTCGGAGGACGGTCCTCCGAAAAAAAAGGAGGAAAAAATGCCAAGTATAAGAGAACTTGCGAAAAGAGAAAGTAGATTTATTTCAGGTCACAGATTGTGTGCTGGTTGTGGAGCAGGAATAGTTATGCGACTTGTTCTACTTGCTATTGATAAACCTGTTATTGCTTCCTGTGCCACAGGATGTGTTGAAGTTGCATCTACAATTTTCCCTTATTCAGCATGGAAAATTCCATGGATACATTCTGCATTTGAAAATTCAGCAGCAACAATAAGTGGAATAGAGGCAGCATACAATGTTTTTAAAAGAGAAGGGAAAATTGATAAAGATATTGTATTTGTTGGTTTTGGAGGAGATGGTGGAACTCATGATATTGGATTTCAGGCATTAAGTGGAGCTGCTGAAAGAGGTCATAATGTTTTATATGTTTGTTACAATAATCAGGCATATATGAATACAGGTATACAGAGGTCAGGAGCAACTCCTAAATATGCTCATACAACTACTTCTCCTGTTGGAAAAGTAATTCCCGGTAAAATTCAGTGGCAGAAAAATCTTGTTGAAATTATGGTTGCACACGGAATTCCGTATGCTGCAACTTCTATACCTGGAAGATGGAATGACCTTGTAAATAAGGTTGAAAAAGCAGTAAAAATTAATGGTTTTAAATTTATAGAAGTTTTATCACCATGTCGTCTTGGCTGGCCTCATGAACCTGAACTGACGATGGAAATTTCACGGCTTGCAGTTGAAACATGTATCTGGCCATTATATGAAGTTGTAGAAGGTAAATATAAACTCACTTACAAACCAAAAGAGAAAAAACCGGTAAGTGAATGGTTTAAATTACAGGGAAGATTCAGACACTTACTTTTACCTCAAAACAGTGGTTTACTTGAAAGCATACAGAAAGAAGTTGATAGAAGATGGGAAGATTTATTGAAAAAATGTGAAAGTTAATTTAAAATTGAAAAATGAATTCTTTATTTATAGGTTTAATCGGGTTAACATTATTTGCAATTTCCTATATTCTCTACGGTAAATATCTGGAAAAATTATGGGAAATTGATGAAAGAAGAAAAACACCTGCCTATACAAAAACAGATGGGATTGATTATATACCTGCAAAGCACTGGTTAATTCTCTTTGGACACCATTTCTCTTCAATTGCCGGTGCTGGTCCAATTCTAGGTCCTGTTATTGCTATATGTGTTTGGGGATGGGGACCTGCTTTACTCTGGATAATTTTAGGTTCTATTTTTCTTGGCGGAGTTCATGATTTTTCCTCACTTGTTTTAAGTGTTAGAAATGAAGGACAGACAGTTGGAGAAATAACAAAAAAACTTCTCGGAGATAAAAGCAGGGTAATCTTTTCGTTCTTTTTATGGTTTTCTCTAATCCTTGTTGTTGCTGTTTTTTCCGCAGTAACTGCTAAAACATTTATTTCAGAACCACCAATTGTACTTCCTACTTTTTTTCTTATAATAGATGCAGTAATTTTTGGATTTCTTGTATATAGAAAAAACTTTTCAATTTTTTATTCCACAATTCTATGTCTTTTTCTACTTTTTTTATTTTTTCTGACCGGAAGTAAAGTACCTGTTGTTATACAATTTAATCCATTAAAAATCTGGATAATTATTCTTTTAATATACAGTTTCGTAGCAAGCGTTTTACCTGTAAATATTCTTTTACAGCCAAGGGATTACCTTTCTTCTTTCGTTCTTTTTGCCGGTATAATTTTTGGTTATATAGGACTTATAACAACACATCCATCTGTAAAAGCACCTTTTTATATTTCATTTTTTTCTCAATCAGGTGCTCTCTGGCCAATGATGTTTGTTATTATTGCCTGTGGTGCTATAAGTGGATTTCATGGTCTTGTTTCAAGTGGAACGAGTTCAAAACAGATTGCGAATGAAAAAGATATAAGAAAAATCGGTTATGGTGGAATGCTAACTGAGGGTTTCTTATCTATACTGGCTCTTTTATGTGTATCTGCTGGGCTTTTCTGGAAAGGTCCCAGTCCTGAGTTAAATTATCCAGATTTGATGAAACAGGGGGACTGGATTGGAACATTTGCAACCGGTTATGGACATATTTTAAAAAGAATACTTGACCCTAAAATCGGTAAATTATTTGCAATTGTGATGATAAACAGTTTTGTTTTGACAACTCTTGATACTGCAACAAGAATAACAAGATATATAACACAGGAATTATTTGGAGAAACTTTCAGAATTAAACCTTTTAAAAATAGATATCTTGCAACAGTTCTTGTTATAGTATTTTCTGGTTATCTTGCTTTTGGTAACTGGCAGAAAATCTGGCCTGTTTTCGGTGCTTCAAATCAACTTGTTGCCGGTATTATATTACTTTTATGCGGTTGCTATCTTCTGCAGAAAAGGAAAAATGCATTATCAACATTAATCCCTGCTTTAATAATGTTTATGACAACTATGGTTGCTCTTACAATTCAGATGTTATCCTTTTACTCTCAAAAACATTTTTTACTTGGAAATATAAGTTTAATTTTAATAATTCTCTCAATATTCGTAATAAATGAGAGTTTGAAGATAATACTTCATCTGAAAAGAAAGGAGAAATATGAAAAAAGAAGCACTTGAAGGAGAAATAGAATATCTATGTTTTGATAAACTTCCTTTACATGATTCAACCTGGGGATTATGTACAGGTGTTGATGGGAATATTTACATTGCTGCATGTGGAGAGTGTACAGGAGGATTGAGTGTTTTCATTTTAAGATATTTACCCGATAAAGAAAAACTTGAATACTTGATAGAAGTTGGTCCTGAAGTCGGGGAACCAGCAGATAATGGACATGCAACTCAATCAAAAATTCATTATTGTTTAATTCCGGGGAGTGATGGATTATTATACTGTGCAACACATGCAAGTGGTCCACCAGTAAATCATCCTTTCTGGAGACCATGGAACACATGGGATGATGAAAGTGTAAGATTTCCTGGTGCCTTTATTTTTACTTATGACCCTGTAAAAAATAAAATAAATAATTTTGGTATTGGTCCTAAAAGAGAGGGTAGTAGATGTCTTGCATATGATGAAAAGAGAAAAAAATTATATGGAATTACATGGCCCAGAAATCATGTTTATGTTTACTATATTGATTCCCATACTTATATTGACCTTGGAAGAATAGGAGATATAAATCCTCAAGCAATTTTTCTTGACAAATATGGAAATGCTTATACAACAGATGATTATGGTTTTATTTTAAGAATTGATGCAGAAACAAATGAGATAAAAAAACTTAAGGTGAGATGTCCCTATGAAAATTATAGATATGGATGGCATAATGTAACATATGATGTTGTTCCTTCTCCTGACTGGCAGTGGTTTTACGGGACTGACTGGGGATATGAATCAAGATTATGGAGATTTACACCTTACAAAGAAGAAGGAGTTATGGAAGATTTAGGGAGAGCATGGGGACCTGTGGATTTTAAAACAGACAGAAACCTTGAAAGATGGCAGGTTAGAGGGCTTGTTTTTGGAGCAGATAAAAAACTTTATTTTGCAATGAGAAGTGGATGGGAGGATGAAGAACACACCTATATTATAAGATTGAATACAGAAACAGGAGAAAGAGAAAAGGTCTGTTCTTTAACTTTTGGAGAACATAAACCAAGGGCAATTGCAAGTGCAACATTTGATTTTTATGGAAATTTATATTTTGCAGAAGCGGGAGTTTCACCGACAGGTATGTATATTTATAGACCGAATTATGTTAAAAAAGATAAAAAACTTTTTTCCTGGAAAGATGTAAAATTATGGGGGTAGAAAATGGAAAATTTAGAAAAAGAACTTGAAAAGAGGAAGTGGCCAAAAAGACCTGAAATACATATAAATTTTAAAAAATATAATTCCTATGTAACATATGGAAGAGTTGAAAATAGGAGTTTACGGCTTTTCCAATCACTTTCAGAACCAATTCCTCCTGAAGAGTGTGCAATAACATCTCTCTGTAAAGGGAAAAACAGAAAAATTTATGGTGCAACAAGTGGAAAGAGAAGTCATCTTTTTTATTACAGTTTCTCACCCGAGGGAGACGGTGTCTGTGATATAAGCATAATTGAGGGAGCAAAAAGTGTAAAAAATTCTTTATGTGTTGATAAAACAGGAAAGATATGGGGTGGAGTGAGCGAAGGAGAGAAAGGTTATATTTTCTGTTATGATACATCTGGTGACCATATGGGAGAAGGAGGGACTTTTTCAGGAGAAATAAAAATAATTTCAGAACCAGTACCGGGAGAATTTATTGTTTCTTTAATATGTGATGAGGATAAAAATGTTTTATATGGAATAAGCAGTGAGAGTGGATACTTTTTCATTTATGATATAACAAAAAATGAAGTTTCAATCAAAGGACAGATAGATAAAAATAAACTTTTTTCTTCTGTTCTTGTAAAAGATAATAAAGGTAATGTCTATTTTTTCGGTCAGTTATGTCAGATGTTTAAGTATTCTCCGGAAGAAGACAAAATTATACCTCTTGATATATATGCTCCATGTCTTGCAGGAAGAACGTTTTATAACAGAGTTCAATCTGTGTGTTTTAATGAATATGATGGATTTATATACGGTGGTGTTTCTCCAGATGGTATACTTTTTGCTTACAATCCTGAAACAAATTTTTTAAGAATGATAGGAAGGGTCACTCCTGAAAAAGATATACCTTGTTTAACAGTAGGTAATGATGGAATTGTTTATGGAATTAGTGGAGAAAAGGATGGAATGGCACATTTATTTTCCTATGACCCTGATAGTTACTCTTTGAAAGACCTTGGATTACTATATACCACTATTGAAATTCCATGGCATGGTTATGAATTTTCTTCTGCCTGTACTGGAGATTTTGGTGAGATATATCTTGGAGAGAGTGATAGAATAAGTCATTTATTTATATATTTCCCGCCAATTCCAAAAAGGAAAAAAATAACCTGAAAATTGTCTATTAAAGTTGAAAGTGGTAAAATTATATTTAAAATGTATAAAGTACTTGCAAGAAAATACAGACCTCAGAATTTTGATGAAGTTTGCGGGCAGAAAGATATTGTTGAAGTTATAAAAAGGTCAATAAAATTTAATAAAGTTGCGCATGCTTATCTTTTTGCAGGACCAAGAGGAGTTGGTAAAACAACAATAGCAAGAATATTTGCTAAATGTTT
>ERZ795060.785-NODE-785-length-41333-cov-6.558070_pt1 | contig 41333 bp, 27 predicted proteins | sample MGYA00375144_ERZ795060 | MGnify/ENA primary metagenome ERZ795060 (study PRJEB30189, sample SAMN05720157) | activated sludge metagenome | isolation source: anaerobic digester from wastewater treatment plant | place: Japan | collected 2015-05-15 ... | reverse complement strand
CCATCCGTGCCATCATCATCCCCCGGATTAAAGCCATCACCTTTCCCCTCGAGGTTTCAAATAATGGTACACGGTCATAATCGCCATTGGCGTTTAAGCAAAAGGATTATGCTTGGAATCCTTATAGGCCATGGACCCGGATGGACAATCTCTCTAGGGATTGTGGTCCTCATCCTGCTTCTGGGGCTGGGGTGCGCGCATACCCGGGTGACCGTGGAGGGTCAGGACCGGCTGCCGCCGAGCAAGCTCATCGCGCAGGAATTTTCCACCACCCTGCGATCCGAATTGAACAAAGCCATCGAGAACGGCGGTCCGGCGGGAGCGATTGCGGTGTGCCAGGGCATCTCCCCGCGAATGGAAGAGCAATTCACGGCCCGCTATCCCGAAGTTCTCCGCGTGCGGCGTATCAGCCTCCAAACCCGCAATCCGCAGACGCATACGCCCACGGTGGAAGAAAAGCAATGGTTGCTCTCCGCCCAAGAAGCCGCGCAGAACAAAAAGCCCGTGGAACCCGGCTGGATCATCACCCGGCAGAAAACCACCGTGCTGTTTCCTATCACCATCAATGATCCTGTTTGCCTGTTGTGCCATGGTGAACCCGCGCACATGATGGAGGAAGTGAAAACCGCCTTGCGCGCGCATTATCCCCAGGATCAGGCTACGGGGTATCAATTCGGGGATTTTCGCGGGGCGTTGGCGATCGAATGGAGAAACTGAATGGGCCTCGCAAACAAGGGATTGGTTCTCCCATGCCGGAGAGCCTCCGTCCCTGGGCCCGAAGAGCCCAGGTTTGGAAGTCAGGGAGGAATCCATGGACAGTGACACTACCGCCCGGTTGTTGATTACTTGCCCGGACCGGCCCGGGATCGTCGCGGCCGTATCCGGTTTTTTCTATTCGCATGGTTCCAACATCACCGCCCTCGATCAACATTCCACGGATCCCCTGGGCGGCGACTTTTTCATGCGGCTGGAATTCCAAACGCCTTATCTTGATTTATCCAAACCCGCGCTGGAGAAAGCGTTTGAGGAAGTGGTTGCCTCGCGCTTTCACATGAACTGGCGCATCAGCTACGCCAGCCAGATCAAGCGGGTGGCCATTCTGGTCTCCAAGTACGATCACGCGCTCATGGAACTGCTCTGGCGGTGGAAACAGAGCCAGTTGCGCTGTGAAATCGGGATGGTCATCAGCAATCACCCCGATCTCCAGGAGGCGGTGGAATCGTTCGGCATTCCGTATCATCACGTGGCCGTGCGCGCGGAAAGCAAGGAGGAGGATGAACGCCGGATTCTGGAGTTATTGGAAGGGAAGGCGGATCTCATTGTTCTGGCCCGCTACATGCAGATTTTGACGCCGCAATTCATTGCCCGGTATCCCAATGTCATTATCAACATCCATCATTCCTTTCTGCCTGCCTTCGCCGGGGCCGATCCCTACCGGCAAGCGTACGAGCGCGGGGTGAAACTCATCGGGGCCACCGCCCATTACGTCACGGAAGAGCTAGACGCCGGCCCGATCATCGAGCAGGATGTGGCGCGGGTTTCGCACCGACACAGTGTTCATGATTTGAAAGAAATAGGGCGCGACCTGGAACGCAAGGTGCTTGCCCGCGCCGTGCAATGGCACCTCGAAGACCGTACCATCATCTATGGCAACAAAACGATCGTCTTCGCGCCGTAATACAAAAAGGAGTCCTTTCCGCCTTAAGGAAGTAGAGGATTCCGCCGAATACATACCATGTGTGGGGGAAATTCGGCGGAATAGTGGATGACATACAAAATGCTTTTACCTGATGGAGTGAAATGTCTGACCGGGGTGGCTTATTCCTGCTTATCGCTATTTTAATTGCGTTACTGTATGGGGGTGTCTTGATTGGATTGGAATCCCGGTATCCATATTCTTTTTACGATGAATTGCTGATTGCACTGCTGCTCCCGATTTTGTACACCGCTTTTCATTATTCCCGCTGGATGTATATAGGCCTCACCGTGTTCACGGCCCTTGTGGCTGCCGGAGTGATCTGGCAAATCAATTATGACGAGTTTGAATATTCCATTGTTACGTTGGGGGTTTTGACCTGTACCGCGCTGGCCACGGCGGAGATTATCCACCGGGCGGCCAACCGTTTCCGGAGGACTCAGGAGACGCTGCAAGAAAGTGAGGAACGGTGGCGTTCGTTGGCTCAGAACGCTCCGCATTTGTTCGCCATTGTCGACCAGAGGGGGGGCCTGGTTTTTCAAAACCGGCCGTTATGGGGAGATGAATCTCCCAATCGGACCGGGGCAAGGATTGACGGACTGCTGTTGCCGGAGTTTCGAATCCCGATGGAAGCCTGTTTACGGCGGGTATTTGAGAACGGGGAACCGGGGACTCTGGAAATAGCGGTTAGCACACCGCAGGAGGGACGGAAATGGTATCACGTCTGGGTAGGCCCGATTCAGCAGGATCATCAGCCGCTGGCGATGATTGTCAGTATCGAGATCACTAGGCGCAAACTTGCCGAGGAAGAAAAACAACGGCTGGAGAAACAGTTGTTCTTCTATCAAAAAATGGAAGCCGTGGGCCAGCTGGCGGGCGGAGTGGCGCACGATTTTAATAACTTATTGACCGTGATCGAAGGGTATACGGATCTGGCCCTGATCCGGCTTCCGGCTGATGATCCCCTTTACAGCGATGTAGTGGAAATCCGCAAGGCCGCCGACCGCGCCATCGCCATTACCAGCCAGTTGCTGGCCTTTAGCCGCAAACAACTTTTCCAGCCGCGGGTGTTGAACCTCAACGCCATTGTCTCCGACATGGAGCGGATGCTGCGCCGCCTGATCGGCGAGAATATCGAACTAGTCACGGTCTACGGGGACGGATTGAGGCAAATCCAGGCGGACCCCGGTCAAATTGAACAAGTCATTGTCAATCTGGCGGTCAATGCCCGGGACGCCATGCCCAAGGGCGGGCGATTAAGGATCGAAACAGCCAATGCCGACCTGGACGGCCGCTACTCCGCCGGCCATGTGGATGTTGCGTCCGGAGAGTATGTCGAACTGACCGTCGCGGACAACGGCCAGGGGATGGATCCCGAGATCCAATCCCGGATTTTCGATCCGTTTTTCACCACCAAGGAGACCGGCAAGGGTACTGGCTTGGGCTTGGCCACCGTGTACGGGATTGTCAAACAAAACCAGGGGCACATCGAAGTTTTCAGCCGGCCGGGAGAAGGTTCGACTTTCAAAATCTATTTTCCCAAGGCCGATACTGCCGTTTCTCCCGTGGTTCTGCCTTCGCAACCGGTTCGCTCCAATCCGGGATCGGAAACCATTCTTCTGGTGGAGGACGAAAGCACCGTGCTCAACCTGATCCGCCGCTCGCTGGAAGAATGTGAATACAAGGTTTTAACGGCCGGATGCGGGGAGGATGCATTGGAGATCGCCCGGAATTATCCAGGTCCCATTGACTTGTTGGTCACGGACGTGGTCATGCCTGGGATGAATGGCCACGAATTGGCTCCCCGGATCTCCCAAATCAAACCAGGCATCAAAATTTTGTATATGTCTGGCTATACCGATGATTCCATCGCGCGGCAGGGTCTGGTGGATCCGGATATCGCCTTCATCCAGAAACCCTTCACCCCCTTGACCCTCGTTCAAAAAATCCAGGATATTTTGGATCCGGATTGAGGGTTCCCGCCGCCGTTTTATTTCCCCTTCTTTTCCTGGTGCTAGATCGTGGAGAGGAGGAGTTTGAGGGGCAGCCACACTTCCGATTTCTCCCGCCGGAAGAAGGTTTTTGTTGGACTATGGACCGCAGTTCAATTCCCGCCGGTTTCGGTACGGGACTATCCCATGCGCGGATCGGACCGTAAGCAGGCTGACCGGAAGTCTTCAGAACGACGGCTGGACCGGTGTCAACAATCCCAGCCGCCAGGGGATTTCGCCGTATTTCTTGCCCGCCATTTCTTGGTCCAGTACGCCTTGGAACAGAAACACCAAATTCCCTGGATCGATCATCAGCCGGTGGTCGTACCCCGCGCGCAGTATTTCCCCGTGGCTGATGGAATCCGCCCAATGGAGTCCAGAATCCTTCACGTTGGCTGGGGAGGCGAACGGCTTTTCGTACGTGTCCGCCAGGGGCAGCCATTTTCCATCGAGGCGATCGGCGGTGTATGCTTTGTAATACCGGCGGCTCCCCCGTTGGGCCTCGATCACCGCCAGGTATAGTTCCTCACCCTGAATCCGGTAGATATGGCCGGCTTCGAAAATATCCGCTTCCAGGGCTAATACCGGTTGGCTCCACCCGTGGGGAAAATCCTCCAGACGCGTTTCCGCCCGCCACATTTTGCCATTCAGCGAGGTGAAAAAGAGGTACATTTTGTCTTCATCGCCGATCACCCAGAAATCGATCCACATGTCTACCGGGGGGGGATTCGTATCATAAAGCATTACCGGTGGGCTCCAGGAGAGTGGATCATCGAGGGTCTTCGTGGTGGAAAAAGCCGGTTGCAATTCGGGCTTGCGTGCTGGATCGCTCGTTTGATAGATCAGGTACCAGGTTTGTTGCGGCGCAAAATAGAAGATCTGCGGCGCGCAGTAGTAGCCATCGGTGATCTGGAGGAAGCGCCGTACCGCTTGCGCCGAGTGGTCCCAATCAGGAAACGTCAGGTATTCGATCTGGTGCGGGCGCTTCTGGCCGCGGACAGTACAGAACAAATGCCACACACTGTTATAATACACGGCGCTGGGATCCTTGATCGAATAATAGAAATCCTCCGTTCCACTAGCGGGTCCGATCAACGGGGCGGATACTTCCCACGCGAAGCCGCCGGAGAACACAGACTGCGCGGCTTCATTCCCGAAAGCCAAGCCAGGCATCGAGGGGGCCAAAAATCCGGCCAGGACTAGCGTCATTCTGGAACCGCGGGAAATGTTCATGGTTGTTCATTCTCCAAAAAGAGATGGGACAATCATAAAGGATTTGATCTATCATTGGCAATGGGGGAAAAAATAGAATTCGTAAAAGGGGATACTATTTACCCAAAGGCAGTTCTTTCTTAATGCTGGATTCGGTCTATATGGAGAGAGAAGAACGCGAAATGATTTCTTTTCCCTCTGGGAAATGATCAGGGACAGAAATAGGTGCTTGAATTGTTAAATTGATTTTGTTGAGAAGAGAGTCATTATCAATGAAGGTGTTCTGGAATTGAACATGAGAACGTTCGGATCGGTCCATATCGGCACTTCCGGCTGGTCCTATAACTGGGACGCCTTTTATCCGCCGGGCTTGCCGGCCAGCGAACGGCTGCGATTTTTCAGCCGGTGTTTTTCTACCACCGAGGTAAATTCAACCTTTTATCATATGCCCCGGGTCAATACGGTGGAAAAATGGCGGGATGACACCCCCAGTGCGTTTGTCTTCGCTCTGAAACTCAACCGGAGGATCACTCATCTCAAGCGGTTGCGGGACATCCAGGATCCGTTACGGGAGTTCCTGTCCCGGGCCATCATCCTGGGATTCAAGCAGGGGCCTCTTCTGGTGCAATTGCCTCCCCGCTTTGCCCTGGATGTTCCCTGCTTGCGCGACTTTTTGGAAGTAGTGAACGATCTGAGCCGGGAATTGCGGATTCCATTCCCCCGCTTGGCATTAGAAACGCGCCATCCCAGTTGGTATGCGTCCTCGGATGAATCCAACGAAATGATGGCTTTGTTGAAAACCTACCAAGTGGCCTTCGTCTTCGCTCATTCCAGCCGGTATCCCTATCCCCGGGGAGAACCCATCACCGCCGGTTTTGTCTATCTCCGTTTTCATGGACCGAAGGAACTGTTCGCCTCGAAGTACGAGGATGGCTTTCTCGAAAATACCGCCGATAAAATCAAAGCATGGCGGAGAGAAGGATTGGATGTGTACGTTTACTTTAACAATGACGTTCACGGTTACGCGGTGGAAAACGCGATGACGCTTCAAGAAATGGTCAATCCCGGAGAACGGAGCCTTCCTTTGGTATGACTTTACAACCTGACTGCTTGTCCTAATGCTGAACTTCCTCATGACTGTTTACAGGAAAGCACTACTTTCTCTTTTCATTATCCGGGATAGACGGATGGAGGATAACGCTGAATCAGTCCCTTTTGTCTTTAAGAGAGAGCCAGGGTGAGGGTCGCCCGGGAGAGGAGAAAGATTCCCTTTCGCTGCACCTGGGTAAATCGATGCCGATTTTTTAGGCCATCCTAATGTTGTGAGTCAACTCCCTTTCGGGTTTCACGATATTCCGTAAATGAGAGGAGATCAACATGCGTATGGCTTTTTTGTTGTTTGGGCTTCCTTCCGCCGTGTTGGCCGCGTCACTGGATATCCCTAACCAACCCTGGTTCCCCAAGGCCCCGGCGCTGCCGCCTCCCGAAGGAAAAATCATCCGGGTAACTACCGTGGATGAACTGTTCCGGGCCGCGGATACGATTCCGCCCGGTGGGACCATCGTTGTCGCCCCCGGCCACTATTTCATGCCGCGTTATTTCGAGATTCATACCGATGGAGTGACTCTGCGGGGCGAATCGGGCCGGCGGGAGGATGTTATCCTCGACGGCGCACGAAGCCAGCACGGCGAACTGGTAGGCATAACCTCCTGCTCGGGCGTAACCATCGCCGATCTCACCATCCAGAACATCCAGTGGAACGGCTTCAAGATCAATTCCGATAAAAATGTGCAGAATCTGACGATTCATAACTGCGTAATCCACAACATCTGGCAACGCGGCGTAAAGTCGGTCAAAATCCCCGAGACCAACCGTGAAAACATCCGCCCCAAGAATTGCATTGTGCGGTATTGCCTGTTCTACAATGATCGCCCCAAGCGCTTGGAGGACGATCCCACCGACACGCCCGCCACGTTCAACGGCAACTACATCGGCGGCATCGACACCATGTACGCCAAGGGCTGGATAATCCGCGGCAACGTGTTCCTCAACCTCCAAGGCCGCACGCGCGAAGGCCGGGGGTGTGTGTTCATGTGGCACCACGCGGAGGATTGTGTGATCGAGGGAAACATCATCGTGAATTGTGACGTCGGCATCGCGCTCGGCAACTCCAGCGGCATCGGGGAAGGGGAGAGCCGGGTCCATGGCACGCGCATGATCGTGCGCAACAATTTCATCACCAACACGCCTGAAAGCGGCATTCTCGCTGATCATACCCGGGACTGCCTCATTCTGCACAACACCATCCACGATCCGGACAACCGCCTCCAGCGGCTGATTCGTGTCGTACACGACAACCCCGGCCTGCGCGTCCTCAACAACCTGCTCAGCGGACCGCCCATCCGGGTGGAAACGGATAGCCCCATCGAAATCGCCGGCAATCTTCAAGGCGACTTCACGCGGGATTTTCTGGATCCCGCAAATGGCGGCTTGCACTTGAAAACTCCCTCATCCAAGGCCGTCGATGCAGGCCGCCCTCTGCCCGAAGTGAAGGACGACCTCGATAGTCAACCGCGGGACAACCATCCCGACATTGGGGCGGATGAATTCATTCCGGCCCCTTCCTCCAGCGGGCCGGGCAATTAAGTGCCGGGCAATTAGGTGAGGAGTAAGATCCATCGGGACAGGATCAGCAGGCCAAGGGATGCCGTTTACATGAAGAATCACCCGTTTCCCCTCCTCTCTTTCTTTGTTATGCTGAACACCCGATAGGTTGGTGAATCGGAGGAGGATAAATCATGCAACGCCGGAAATTTCTCCAGGCCGGGATCGGTCTGGGCATGCTATCCCAAGTGAATTGGAAGACAGGTATCGCTATGGCTAATGAAGCGGTTTCCAGCAGCAATCCCGATCAACCGAAAATCATTGGAGCGCCGGCCTTCATCGACCGGCAACGGCTGCGGGGCCGCAACCAGAACCGATCCACCGTGGTGTGCCGCCAGGGGGTGTGCTGCGCCAGTCAGACGCTGGCCGCGTCCGCGGGTGTGGACATCCTGAAGGCGGGGGGCAACGCCATCGACGCCGCCATCGCCGTCAACGCCATGCTCAGCCTGGTCGAACCGATGTCGTGCGGGCCGGGCGGCGACCTGTTCGCCATCGCTTGGATCGCGAAGGAACAAAAACTCGTGGGGCTCAACGCCAGCGGCCGCTCCCCCTTCGAGTGGAACCGGGATAAGGCCAAGGAGCACGGGTATACCACCGCCTTGCCTGAACTGGGACCGCATACGTGGTCGGTGCCCGGCTGCGTGAGCGGCTGGAAGGCACTCAGCGAACGGTACGGGAAAAAACCGCTGGCCGATTGTCTCGCACCCGCGGCGGAAACCGCGCGGCAGGGCTTCGTGGTGACGGAGATCATCGGCGGTGATTTCGCGGGCGCGGCGCGGGATTTCAAAGATTATCCGAACGCCGCCGCCACATACCTGATGGATGGCCAGGCACCGCGGTACGGCCAGGTGTTTCGCAATCCGGATCTGGCGGATTTTTTTAAGATCCTCATGCGGGACGGTGGGGAAGCGTTTTACCGGGGCGAAATCGCCGAGCGTATCGTAAAACATTCCAAGGAACGCGGCGGCTATTTCACCCTGCGCGATTTCGAAGAGCACACGGCGGATTGGGTGGAGCCGGTTTCAACCACGTACCGGGGCTATGAAGTATGGGAGATTCCCCCCAACAGCCAGGGGATCTCCGCGCTGCAGATGCTGAACATGCTGGAGACGTTCGGCATCGGCTCCCTGAAACCCAATTCGGCCGAACATCTGCATTTGTTCATCGAAGCCAAAAAACTGGCGTTCGAGGACCGGGGCGTCTATTACGCGGACATGAATGCCGCCGAGGTGCCGCTGCAATGGTTGATCTCGAAGGAATACGGCCGCGAGCGCGCCAAGCTCATCGATCCGCAAAAGGCCTCCACGAATGTCCAGCCGGGAGCGTGGGATGGTTCGAAGGATACGATTTATCTCTGCACGGCGGACGCGGATGGCAACATGGTCTCGCTGATACAAAGTATTTATTGGGGATGGGGCTCGCGCGAAGTGCCGGCCGGTTTGGGATTCTGTTTGCAAAACCGGGGGCGGTCGTTCAACCTCGATCCCCAGCACCGCAACACGCTTGAACCGCACAAGCGCCCGTTCCATACCATCATCCCCGGATTCCTGACGCGTGATGGAAAACCGCAATGCGCGTTCGGGGTGATGGGCGGCGACATGCAGCCCCAGGGGCATGTGCAGGTTTTGATGAACCTGATCGACTTCCACCTTTCGATTCAGCAGGCAGGCGAGCAGCCGCGCGTCCAGCATTTCGGCAGCACCAATCCCTGGGGCGGCGCGATGAAGGACGGCGGAAGCATCGGCCTGGAGGCGGGCATCGGCCCCCAGGTGGCGGAACAACTGGAGGCGATGGGGCATGCGATCAGCGAGCGGGATACCGGTATGTACGGCGGCTACCAGGCCATCTGGCGGGAAGAGGAGCCTCCGCGTTATTTTGCCGGTTCCGATCCCCGCAAGGACGGCGCAGCGGTGGGGTATTAGGCGGTGGGATATCAACTGAAAAAGAAATAAGGAAGGCAATCCTCCGGATAAGCCGTGATACGGCCAGACGAAGGAGGGTTATTCAATTAGATTTTCCCTCGCACTGATGTCTCTCCTGGATGGAGAGGAAATAGTTTCGTGTTCCTATCCATACATATACCACTCCAACCTAGAGAAATATCTGCCGCCGGGTTGATAGTTGCTTAAGATGAAAGAAGAGGGTGAAGAGGGAGAAGAGGGAGAAGAGGGAATGGGATATTTTCCTCTTCTTGTTTGGAGGCAGGGCGCGTTGATCATTGAGACGAAACGGCGGGGAGGTTTTGCGCCGGGGAAAACAATTTTTCTTGCCGGATTTGTTCTTGCCAGATTTTTTGAACCTGCTTGGCCTTGGTGTTCGGTTGATGGTTGGCATACAGGGCAGAGTACGCGAACAGAACCGTGCCGCCGTAGGGGTGCTGATTCAAGTATTCCATTTGGCGGCCGATTTCTCCGGCGCTGTTGAAATCGGCGTTCAGGCCGATCCACATGCGGGTTAGCGCGGTTTCATCGAACCAACTGTTCCACGTTTCCAATTGGGTTTTCAACTCTCCAAATGTCCGCTTGTACGCCATCGGAATCACCCAGTCCACCAGGCCTTCCCGCAGCCAGACGCGCGGATCCTGGCCTTTTTCGGCGGTGGCGGAATGAATATCGGCAAAGCAGGTGGCGGAGAGTTGCATGATGGGCGAGGCCAGCCGGATGGCGTTGCGGATGACGCGGATGGTTTCGGTAACCTGGGCGCGTTTGAACGCCCGCCATTCCTCCAGGGTGGGAGCCGGTTGCTTCTTGTATTGTTTTTCGAAGGCGTTGACGCTGGCGGCGTCATAGGAAAAATCCCGGAAACGGCCTAACTCCGTTTGTCCCGGATAACGGACATAATCGAGGTGGATGCCGTGCAACTCCGGGTATTTTTCCGCGATTTCCAAAAAAACCGTACCCAAGTACTCCCGGACTTCTGGATTCCCCGGTGACAGAAAGGTATAGAATGAGGCGGAAGGCCTCAGCAAGACACCCCGGTGGTCCACCATGAACCAAGAACGCTTATCCGCCCATGGATGATTCATCCCGGCTGGCACGGGCTCCACACCCCGCCATCCCGGAAACACGTTCATCCAGGCATGCAGCTCCAGTTGATTCTTGCCGGCCTCGTCCAAGGCTACCCGCAGGGGATCCCAGCCCGGGTCCTGACCTAAAAGCGCGGCTGTGTTCCCTGTCAATTCCCACGCCCAGGGTTCGATCCGGGAGGGATAGCACACCGTGGCGTTTCCCCGCACCTGGAAAAACACCTGTGTGGCACCCAGTTGTCCGACATTCTGAAAAATCCGGCTGACGTCCTCGGCGCTTTTGTAGTCCCACCGGGTGACCCAAACACCCCGGGCGCGGGGGCGGTCTCCCGGGCCGCTATCTCCCCAACCCAAACCGGCCACAATCAGCCACACTATCATCCAGGCGCTTCTTTTCATATAACCGTCCCTGTTATTTCAGGTTTCTTCTCGCAATTCAATCGATTACAGAGAGGGATCTATTTCCCCTTTTACAGGGCTTGCCCTCACCCTGGCCTTTCCCAGGGGGGAGAGGGGATCGTTTTGAGTTTCCATTCATGTGCATACCGCGAATCAAGTTCTGATTTGCATTCGGGTAAATGGTCATCTCCTCCCGGTGGGGTGGGAGGTTTGATGGACACTCGCGTGTGAAAAGAAAACGAGGCCATTGCTTCTCCCAAAGAAAAAAAATGATATGATGCCTTACAGGCCGGCCTCAAATCCAAGGGGAATCATTTCCTCCAGGATGGCGTATCTCATGGAAAACAGGACAATATGACGGGGAATTCCCTCAACCATCAAGGCGTCCACGAAGGGCGAATCACTGCGGCACTCGTCGATGAAACGATCGTCGTCATCACGATCCGGGACTCGTATTCCGCCCTCGACTTAAATCAATTGCCGAATCTGTTCCAGGAATTGATGGAAAAAGGGTTCCGGCGCTATGTGATTGACCTTTCTTCCACCCGTCTGCTCAACAGTCACGAAATCGGCGCCATTGTACATCAAACCCGCCTCCTCGCCAATCACGGCGGTATCGTTTTCGTTAATCCCTCGGAACGCGTCCAGTATATGCTGGAATTGAGTTGCGCCACCCCTCTTGCCCCCCTCGCCGAATCGGTGGAGGAGGCCGTCGCGTTGCTTAAAGAATTGCCGTGAGGGGGCTCAGCGGGCTGGTTCGGCATTCGTGGCCGCCACCCATTGATTCCAGAGTTCGTCCAAATTCCAGGACTTCCCTTCGGACGGTGCGCCGGCCGCCACAATCCGGTACCGCAACCGCCACGTTTCGCCTTGCTTCAAGATCTTCGGTTTCCCGAAATTGGGGGAGCTGGAGATGAACTGCATGCCCTGATCCTGCACATAAAACCGGGTGGGATGCGTGCTGTTAGATGGATGGTCCAGCAGAGCGGTCAGCACCGGACCGCCGGCCTGGATGCCAGACAACGCGCACCATTTCGCCGGCCGGCCCTTGCAATTCTGCCCGCCTTCGATGCCTTCCGAATTGAAATATTTCGGTTCCGCGAAAGGGCCCGCGCGTAAGGTCAGGCCGTGATACTCGCGCGGGACGTTGGGATCGGAGCCGAAAATCACCTCGGGTTCCAGGGCGGTCAGGCGGAGATCCAGATCCAGAATTTGCAGATTGCCTTCGGGTGGCCAGAACGTCCAGATTTGTTCGCTTTGCAGGAGTTCCGTCTCTTGTTCTGTCCGCCAAAGGTCCTTTTCCCGTAACTCCACGGAGCCGTTGTCCAGATTCCGGGTGGTGATGGATTCTGGAACGATCTTGCCCCGCCGGCCTGGCGGCGCGTTCACTTCCGCCCAAAAGTCTGTGCCTGAGACATCCGGCCATCCCACGCATAGGCCGCGGTGGTGGAGGTGGTCGGCGGGGGCGTCATACGTGACGCAACGCCGGTCCGGCGTGCACAAGGGATGGATGAACGGCTTGTCGAGGGCCTGACCCGAATGGTGGATAGCGATTTCCCGGCCTTGGAGAAGGATTTTGGTGAGTTTGGTGTAGGCGCTTGCCGCCTCCAGACAGGGAGAATCCCCGGCCCACAGCACCGGGGAAAGCAAGAAGATCCCCGCGGGAGCGGGCCAAAGAATCCAAAAGGTGACCAGAAGGTAACGTCCGCGCTGCTTCATGGTTTCATGATCCTTTGTTGAAAATAGTTTGGAAAAAACATTATCCACGGGATAACCGGGTTTGCCCATAGGGAGGAAGGGATTTTTTGGGTTTCAAGTTGATGCGTGAAGGGATTGAAATCCGGGGCAGCCGGATTAGCGGGGATCCAGGTTCTTCCCAATCGCGACCACCGAGAGACCGAAGGGAGTTTTGAAGAAGCGCTCGATTCGTACCAGGGGATGCAGCAGGGTGAAGAAGTACAATTGAAATTTGGGCAGCACCTTGCGGCGCAGGACGCGGCTATTCATGAACCAGCCTGGCACTCCCCACATATTGAAAAAGAAGGTGTGCTCGATGGCGAAGCCGGCCTGTTGCATTTTCTCGAGCAGTTCGGCCTTGGAATAGCGGCGGTAGTGTTCGAGACCGATGTCCAAGCTGCCGTAGAGCGCCTTGATCGATGGGACGAGCAAAATCAACCGTCCGCCGGGCACAAGGAGGGATTTCATGTGGCGCAGTGCCGCGATGTCGTCTTCGATGTGCTCGAGCACGTTCAGGCAGATGACGGTGTCCACGCGGTAGGCCTTCAACTCGTCCGATGGCGGCTGGCTGGCATCGAAGTAATGAATCCGGAACCGTTTGTTTTCCACGAACCGCTGCCGGATGGTATGCAGGTGGTTGTTCGAGCAATCGGTGGCCACCACCAGTTCTTTTCCCAACAAAAAGCGGGTGAAATTGCCCGCCCCGGACCCGATCTCCAGGGGGCGCCGGCCGATGAGGTGGGCCACCCGGTCGTAGAAAATCTGATAATACTTGTTCACGGACGAAAGCCGGAACAGCGTTTCCTCGCCGATGTCCAGCGTGGTCAACCGGCAGCGGACCAGCCAATAGAGGAGGACAAATGCGTCCGTCCAACGCAATTTTTTACCGTCTTCGTAGGACCGGCCGTCATAGGAGATGGGCACTTCGTACACCCGCAGTTTTTTGCGGAAAATGCGGCCGGTGATTTCCGCGTCGAAACCGAAGCCATCCGCCTGCAAGGGGATCGACTTGAGGATTTTGGCGTTGAACATCTTATAGCCGGTGGTCATGTCCGACAGGATGGTGTTGAAGAGAATATTGCAGAGGCCGGTGAGGATCTTGTTGCCCAAGTAGTGGGTGAAATGAAAGACCCGGTGGGGGCCGAGAAAGCGGGTGCCGTAGACCACATCGCCCTTGCCCGATTCGATCACCTGGAGCATGGGAGTGTATTCTTCGGGGAAATATTCCAGGTCGGCGTCCTGGATGACTATCACATCACCGGTCACGTAGGGCAGCGCGTGGCGGATGGCCGCCCCTTTGCCCCGGTTTTTCTCGTGGTAAAAAATCTTCAGGTGGGGGGACTGGGCTTCGATTTCCCTCAGAATCTCCGTGGTCCCGTCCGTGGAGCCGTCGTCCACGATCAAAATTTCTTTTTCGTGGGGAGTGGCTTCCACCCGACGGATGATTTCCTCGATCGTGTTGATTTCGTTATAGACCGGAATGATAACCGAAAGCCGCATGAGAAAAGTAAACCTGTGCGAGAGAATTTATGAGATCCTGAGCGAAGAGGTGGATTCGAGCCGGCCAATCAATGGTTCATACATACTTAGAAATCCGAGCCGGGTAAAGAGACACGGAAGGGGGAGGGAGATATGCGAATACTGGGGAAGAGGGATTCTGAGAGATAACCCCTTGATTAAACCCAGGATAGAAATCCTGGGCTGCTGTTCTGCCCCCTTGCAAGGGGCGCAGGGGGGCAGAAGGGGAAGGGAGATTAAATTTGAGATGTGAAAGCATGATGATAAGTTTTCCCGCGCCCCGGCCCTTTCCTAGCGGGAGATGGAGTTGCTAAGCGGTTTCCCAGGCGAAGAGGGAATGGTTTAATGGTCTCCCCAGGGGCGAGGGAATCGGGGAATATTCTCATCGATCCTTCAATTGCGAAAAGCGCGCTGAAAATTCTGTGTTCAGATCAATCGTCATAAAGAAAGCAATGGAGGTATATAGCCTTGCACCCCCGCATTGATATAACCGTTCCCAGACGGTGGAGTTAAAATCCCGTTCCCCTCCGGATTTTACCCGCGCATTTTCCGCAGGCGTTTCATGACATCATTGGCCCCGCGGCCGAAATAGTCATGCAGTTGGGTGTATTCCTGATATAGGTCGGTATAGGCCTGGTGGGCGGTGGCATCGGGGGCGTAGGCCTCATCCTTGAGGCGGGCCATGCGTGCCGCGGCTTCCTGGGGCGTGTCATAGCCTCCCGCGGCCTTGCCCGCCGCTACGGTTCCCAGGATAGCGGCTCCCAGAGCGCAGGTTTGAGGTGATTGGGCGATGCGGATGGGCAATCCGGTGACATTGGCATATACCCGCAGGAGCAGTTTGTTGCGTTCCGCCAATCCCCCGCAGGCGAAGAGTTCGGTGATGGGAATCCCGCTGCCGGCAAAGGCTTCGATGATTTTGCGCGTGCCGAAGGCGGTGGCCTCGATGAGCGCCAAGTACATCTCTTCCGGCCGGGTGGTCAAAGTCATGCCCAGCATCAGGCCTGAGAGTTCAGCGTCCACCAGAACGGAACGGTTGCCGTTCCACCAATCCAGGGCGATCAAGCCGCTTTGGCCGGGAGCAAGGCGGGCGGCGCGTTCTTCGAGCACATAATGCACGGATACCCCGCGGTTATTCGCTTCTTCATAGACCGGATAGGGGACACAATTCTCCACGAACCAGGCGAAAATATCGCCCGTGGCGGGCTGGCCGGCCTCGTAGCCGTAAAATCCAGGGAGGATGCCGTCGCGCACGCAGCCGCACATGCCGTCCACCTTCATCTTTTTTTCGGATAGCAGCATGTGGCAGGTGGAAGTTCCCATGACCATCAGCATCTTGCCCGGTTCGGTTACCCCCGAACCGGGAACGGCGGAGTGGGCGTCGATAATGGCCACCGCGACCGCGGTGCCCGCCTTCAGGCCCATCAATTCGGCCATTTTGGCGGTCAATTCACCCGCCTTGGAACCAAGGGGAAGGATGGTCTTCGACAACTTAGTCCCCACGATGTTTTCCAACTTAGGATGCAGGGATTTGAGCAGCTCGGGTGAAGGGAACCCTTCCTCCTTGTCCCACATGCCCTTGTAGCCCGCCATGCACGAACTGCGCGCTTCTTGGCCGCACAGTTGTTCGACAATCCAATCGCCGCCCTCGATGAACCGGTCCGCGGCGTCGTAGATCTCTTCGTCTTCGTCCAGCACCTGCCAGATTTTGGGGAAAATCCACTCGGAAGACATTTTGCCGCCGTAGCGTTCCAGGATGGTCTCGCCGCGTTGCCGGATGGCCTGGGTGATGCGGTCCGCCTCGGGCTGGGCCGCGTGATGCTTCCAGAGTTTCGGCCAGGCGTGGGGGCGGCTTTTGAATTGGGGGAGATTGCAAAGCGGCGTGCCGTCCTGCTTGACAGGCAGAACGGTACAAGAAGTGAAATCCACCCCGATGCCGATGACCTGTTCCGGCGCGGCCCCGGCGGCCCGCATGACTTGGGGCACGGTGACTGTCAGGATTTCGATCCAATCGTTTGGATCTTGGAGCGCCCAGTCGTGTTCCAGGGGAGTTCCATCGGGCAAAGCGGTATCCAACACCCCGTGGGGGTAGGGATGCACATACGTGGCCACCTCCTCTCCCGTTTCCACATTCACCAGTAACGCCCGGCCGGATTCCGTACCGAAGTCGATACCCAACGCATACCGTTCCGCCATGGCCGCCTCCTTTTTTGAATTCGAAGATTCGCGACGCAAAGTTCAAGGATTTACTATATCAAACCGGCGCAGGCATTCCAATTGGGGGAAGGATTCCAAAAATCATTTTGGTGGGGAGTGGGGATTTATAGCGGTTGTACGGAATAATTTCTGGGTATCCCCCGTGTCTATCTTTTCTTTTACAATGAGATTTGATAAACTGAATTATTAGTTTTAATGAGGGGAGGCGGTATCCATGTCAAACCATAAGGCTGGATTCACACTCATCGAATTGCTTATCGTTGTGGCCATCATTGGAATCCTGGCGGCGATTGCCGTGCCCAATTTTTTGAACGCGCAGACGCGGGCCAAAATTGCCCGGGTATATAGCGATTCCCGTTCGTACGGCATGGCGATGGAAATGTACCGCATGGATAACAACGATTATCCGTACATCGACTTGGTAACTCCCAAGTTCGGCGGTAACAGCCCCTTGGAAAACCGGTGGAAAGCCCTGACCACGCCTACGGCCTATATCAACGGTTTTCCCGTGGATCCCTTCGGCGATACGGACCTGCCGCAGGGTCTTAGTTGGGTGACCCAGACCAACGGTTCCTGGAAATACAGGACATATGACATTTGGGTGGCCAAACCGGGATTGGATCATTGGGGCTGGATGACCCGGGCGATTGAAGGCGTGCCCTTGCCCAAGGATACGCGCTATTATTGGTATTCCCAAGGCCCGGACCGGGTTCCCGAAGCCGATTTCAGTTCCGCCGGTTTGGCGTTCGAGGCCAGCAACGGTCTTACCAGCCGGGGGGATATCTATTTCGCCGGTCCGGGATTTATGAACAACGAAAACACGCGGGGCGGCGGACGATAAGACGCACCGGGGGGCCATAGCCCGGGGTTGAAGAGTGGCCCTGGTTTGAAATCCCGGACTGGGTGGAATCCGAGAAGCGCTGGGTTCCAGGTATAAGAGCAGGTTTTTTTCCTTACCCCGGCCCTCTCCCCGAGGGAAAGAGAGGGCTGAAGATGTCGATTCATCCGGGAAGCCGGGGGGAGATCAACTCACGAGCTTCGCTGGCCTGACCATTCGTTCTATCCAAAATCTTTACCCCAAAATCTTTGCGTAAGCGCTCAGGATATCCGGGACGACGGCTTCGGGTTGTTTGGGGGAATGCCGCAGGGCTTGGATGGCTTCGAATGCTCTTCCGGTGCGCACCAGGAGAGTCCGGCAGCCCGCGGCCAAGGCGGCTTGCATGCTTTCCAGGCGGCCGGCGAAGAAGTAGGTGTCCGCGAGGGGGATTCCATATTTCCGGGCAGCCAGTTGGAAGAGGCCGGTTTGGGGAAAGCGGCATTCCTTCACGCTCAATTCGGAATTCGGGCAGACCAGGATATCCGCCAGCCGGCCGCCGTATTCCTCGATCAGGGCGCGCAGGCGGGCGTGGATGGGTTCCAATGCCGCCGGTTCCAATGTTCCGGGGATCCAATCGCTGAGATCGGCGAGCACGATCACCTGGATCCCTTTTTGGTTCAGGTTGAAGATCACCTCTTGCACAAAGGGAAGCAGCACCATCCGCTCCGGGGTGGTGACTCCCTCCTCCCACAACACGTTGACGACCCCATCACGTTCCATCAGGAGATATCGATCCATGTTCCACCCGGAAGATTTGGGCCGGTTTCACGCCGGCTCCAAGATGTCCGCGGTCGGTCGCGGTGACCAGCAACTGACCGGTGGTTTCCATGCGGTCCCAAAACCGGGTCCGCCGTGTATTGTCCATTTCATACACCACGTCGTCAATCAAGAGAAGCGGCCAGGCGCCGGTTTGGTCAAAACCGAGGCGGGCTTCCCCCAGCCGCAGGGCGAGGGCCGCCGCCCGCCGTTGCCCCTGCGAGCCATACAATCCCAGGCTTTTCCCCGCCAGTTGGAAGATCAGGTCGTCACGGTGGGGGCCGGATAAAGTGTTGCCTCGTTCGATTTCGGCCGAGCGGTAACGAGTGAGGCGCTCCATGAGGCAAGTCCGGATGGCTTCGGGGTCTTTCTCCACGTGCAGGGAATAAGTGAGGTCGAGCGGGCCGTCATCCGCCAGGCCGTCGTAGTAATTTCTCACCCGGGGGGCCAGGCGGTCCAGGGTTTCGATCCGCCGGTAAATTACCTGGGCGGCGTATTCCACGAAGGATTGATCCCAGGTTTCCAATTCGCGCAAACCAAAATCACCGCGCGCGGCTTGCAGGCGTTTTAAAACGTGATTGCGTTGCCGCAATGCCCTTCGGAATTGATGCAACAACGGGATATAGCCGGGATTCAGCTGGGCGATAGCCATATCCAGAAACCGCCGCCGTTCGAGCGGGCTGCCTCCCACAATGGCCAGATCTTCGGGCGCGAAGAGGACGGTCCGCAGGCAGCCGTAGAGGTCGCCGACGCGGGGGAGAGGGGTCCCGTCGACCTTGATGGATTTGCGTTTTTTTTCGAGCCCGCATTCGATGGTGTGCTCTCCCGCCGGATCTTGGATGACGCCCCGAAGGTAGGCCGCTGATGCCCCCCAGCGGATCAGTTCCTCTTCCCGGAGGGTGCGGTGCGAGGTGGAGGTCGCCAAAAAGAGCACGGCTTCGATGAGGCTGGTTTTTCCTTGGGCGTTGCGTCCCAGAAACAACTGCAGGCCCGGGCCGAACGAGAGGTTGATTTCTTGGAACACGCGGAAGTTCCGCACGAGAAGTGAGGCCAGAATCATGAAAATCATCCGCTCCGGAAGGACCGGCGGAAGCCGGAAAACCAGCTATTCCAACCGCCGAAGATGAGCCGGTTGCAGCAGCCAAACCAAGACGCCCGATCCGCGGACCGGTTTGCCGTTCAAATCCACCCGGCATACCGCTCCTTTCTTCATCTGGATTTCCGCGTCTGGCGAGCCGGTGACCAGGAGGGAAATCCATTCGCTTAAATCGGGTTCATGGCCCACCAGGGCGATCCGGGCATTCGGGGGCTGGGGAGTCACAAGGGCGACGAGACTCCGGAAGTCGCCCCCAGGTTCCAATTCAGGTGTTTCGGAGATGAGGTTTTCATTTTCGTATTGGCGGGCGATGATCCCGGCGGTCTGGCGCGCCCGGACATAGGGACTGGTATAGATGACATTGAAACCGGAGACGATGGCTTTGAGGCCTTTCGCGGCCCGTTCCATTTTTTGGAGGCCTTCTTCCGTCAACCACCGCTCGGCGTCCGAACGCACGCCGGCGTCTGCCCGATCCACGGCTATCGCGTGCCGAATGAAATAGAGTTCCATGGTAACCGCTCCCGCGGATGATTATGGATTGGATTCAGCTGTCCTGCTGCCGTTTTTTCCGCATCGGTGTTTTCCCATCTTCCTTCAAGAACCGCTATCCATAAAGAGGGACAGGGTGAGAATAGCCCAGGATTAAGTAGCCCAGGGGCGTTGGGCCCGGGATTGAAACCCTGGGCTGTTGTACTGCGGCCCCTTGAAAGAAGCGCGGGGGGAAGAAGGGGAGGAATGGTTTAACGCTTCCCTCTATACTTACCAAGTAGAAAACAGTGGGAAAGTTCTACCTTCGGGTAAATAGAAACAAGGATTGAATCCGATGAAGAATTTCGTACCGGTTTTTCTGGCCGTTTTGTTTTTGATCAGTTTGGCTGCTTTGGTGTTAACAACCCTGTGGATGCCGGATTCTGACATTGGAACTCCGCCGGAACTCTCTGGCCCGGGATTTTCCTTACCTCCGCGCGCCACACCTGCTGTCCTGCCTCCCGCCGAGTTGTTATCTGGCAATGCGTACGCGGTGAATTGCGTACTTACCGATCCGGAGGGGCAGCCGGTTTCGGGAGCGCAAGTGACCTTGTCTTCCACCACCGAACGGCCTTACACCCACATGGCGGTCAGCGACGCCCAAGGCCGCTGCGGATTGATGATCCTCCTTCCGGGAGAGTACCGCATCACCGCGGCCGCCGCCGGGTACAGCCCCAGCGAGGCGACAGTCCATATCACAAGCGTATCACCCCGGAAACAATCGGTGGCTTTGGTTCTTCATCCGCCCCGGTACACGCTTTCCGGCACGGCTATATCGTCATCCGGAACGGGAGTGGCGGGCGCTGAAATTTCCTTGGCTACGCCAAGGCAGCGTTGGAGCGCCCGGACGGGAAGCGAGGGGAGTTTTCAATTCGTAGGCCTGCCAGCAGGTATTTATCGTCTCTCGGCTTCCGCGGATAACCACTTGGTTACCGAAAGATCCATTCTCTTGGATGGCGACCGCGAAGAAACCATAGTCTTGAGTCAAAAGGCCCGGATCGAGGGTACCGTGCTCGACGTGTGGAAACGTCCTATTCCCGGCGCCACCGTGACGCTGACCAGCCGGGGAGAGGAGGAACTGGTGATGTATCGTGTTCCTGTAACACCCGATGGCCGATTCACATTCACGGAGCTCCGGCCCCAGCCGGCTGCCCTCTTCGGAGAAGCCCCCGGTTATTCTCCCCAGAAAATCGAATTGGAGATCACGCACGCCGTCCACGGGGTGAGTTTGATTCTCGACAGCCGGCCGGTTTTGGTTTCGGGACGGATATTGAACAAAAAGATCCGCGAACCGGTTGCTGGTATTCCCGTGGAGTTGCTGGATTTCCGGCAGGACCAGGCGTTTCAGGTGCAGGCCGCCCGGACTGAGAGTGGTCCGGATGGGCGGTTTGTCTTCGAGCGGGTGTTGCCCGGCCGGTACATTCTGCGCGCGGCGGAAGGCGCCACGCGCTTCGTGCCGGCCGTCCAATCCGTTCAGGTTCCGATTCAAGGATTGGAGAATGTTACCGTGGAGTTGGAGGAGTTCGGGTGGATTACCGGCCATGTCCGGAACGCGAAGGGAGAACCCATCGCGAACGCCGAAGTGGAATGGATCGGTTTGGGGGCCCCGCAGTCTTCCGTACGCACCGATGCGGAAGGTTATTATGCGTTCACCCGCTTAGCCCCGTTCCGCCAGGTTCCCAAGTCGGGGAAAGATTATGGACGGATCATGGCCCACCATCCCGATTACGCGGCGGGTTTCAGTCCGCGGCTCGAGTTCGCGGCGGGAGAGCGTCTCGAGAATATCGATTTGGTTCTGGGCCAGGGGGTAACGATCCAAGGACGGATCTCTGACACGATGAACCGGCCCATCTCCCAGGCGCGGATCACGATGAAGATATACCCGGATCGCAACCAACGGATCACCGTGACATCCGGGCCGGATGGACGTTACCGGCTCGATCATGTGCCTGTGGCAATTCCGGAGGAAATCTTCAACGGGCAAAACGGAATTGTGGTGGAAGCGCGCGCCGCGGGCTATGAGTATCAGGCGCGCTTCGTGGAGACCGCCGGAGAGGCACTCCTCAACGAGAATTTCATCCTCCATAAGGGAGACGAGATTTCCGGTATGGTTTTGCTGCCTGATGGGACTCCCGCCCATGGCGCCCAGGTCCTTCTGCTAGGGGCGGAATTCCAAACCGTGGAAACAGACGCCGATGGCCGGTTTGTCATCGAAAATATTTACCCGCTCAGCACCTTGCAGATCATGGCTTGGTACGGGGATTCCCATTACGCCTGGCCGCTTCCTTTGTGCGTCACGCGGGACATCTTCCCCACCGGCGCGTTTTTCGCCTACCAGGTGCCCGTGGAGCCGGGAACCCGCAAGTTACTCGTCCCGTTACAGCCAGAATGCGGTATCCTCGGCCGTGTGCTGGATGGCGTCACGAACCAAGCCCTCATGGAATTCAAGGCCACCCTGGGTTACCGGTTCCCGGAATACGACCGGTTTCTGAACTGGTCCATCCGGGAAGGGATTTGGGAGTCCGGAGAGCCGGGGGCGTTTTCGTTTTCCGCTCCTCTGCCCGGGGAGTATCAGATCACCATCGAGGCGGAGGGCTATGTCAACACCCGGCAGGAAATCGAATTGGAATATGCCGGTATAGTGAAACCGGTGGAAATCCGCCTGACCCGGAAGGGGTTGGGAATCGTGTCCGGAGTCGTGCGGCCGTATCATGCGGATTCCACCCTCCAAGAACTGCGCTTGGCCGGAAACGAGGTGGAGCGGCCGGCGCATTTTTACGGGGGGGATCCGTCTCCCGATTCGGAGGTGGGCCGATTTCAGATCGATAACGTTCCGCCGGGCCGGTATGAGTTGATATGTATTTACACGATGGCCGGGGGAGGCCTGGGCCGGGAGACTTTAGCGGAAGTGGAAGTCATGGCGGACCGCGCCGTGGATTTGGGAGTGCTCGATGTATCGCATCTCCAGATCCGGCCCACGCCTGAGCCGGCCCGGCCGCATTGATCCTACGGTATGTCGGGAGTTGGTGGTTTAGCGGCCCACGCCTTGCCGGAGCCATTCGTGGAGAAGACGGGGATAGTTGCGCTTGTTAAACAGAATGCTGGCGGTCAGAAAACATTCGTGCGTGCAGGAGCAGCGGGTTGCGGCAATCCAGTCGCGGCAGCGCCGGGTGTTTTCGGAATTCCAAATGGCGTAAAAATCGTATCCGGATTCACGCACGTTCCCCAGGCGGGGATGCGCCGCGCTGTTGCCGTTTACGGTCGGCAATGGGTCTTCCAGCATTTCGCAGAGCGACACGGTCCCATCCGAATAGAGCACGCCGATCGCCGATCCGGCCAGGCAGGGAATCTCTGAAGGCTTGCCCTGGGCCACTTGGGAGATAGCCTCGCGCGCCAGCCGGTTTTTGGCGCGCTGGAGGCCCGCTTTCCAACTCCGGTCCCGGTCCAGATGATACCGTTCACACCGTTCAGCGAATTGCCGGTATTTTTCGAAGGCAATTTCCAACAGGGAGGAATCGTGTACCTTCCCCCGGACATGATTGACAGACAACCGGTCAACGCCCAGCCCGGCCATCTCGTGGTAAAGGTCATCCAGTTGGTGTTCGTTTTTCGCGGTGACCGTCATGACGATGGAGGTCAACAAGTTGGGCAGATCGGCTTTGCACGCATTCAGGCGGGCCACCGTTTCCCTTGCCTTGGCGAAGGAACCGGGCCGCCGGCGAATGGAATCGTGCACCGCCTCTAGGCCGTCGATCGAGACACCGACGTCCACCACCAGTTCCGGGCAGAGATCCAGCAGCCGCCGGACTGATTGTTCGATCCATTCCGGGCGGGTGCCGTTGGTGATAATACCCATCCGCCGCGTGGAAGCGTATTGATAGAAGGCTTGCAGAACTTCCGGCAAGTCTTTGCGGAGAAAGGGTTCGCCACCGGTTACCCGGACAAACCGCAGGGGATGGACGCTGCGGGCGACCCGCGCGATTTCCTCTGGGGTCATTTCGTCATGCTTGTTCAATTCATCCAAATAGAAACAGTGCTCGCACCGCAGGTTGCAGCGCGAGGTGATGTAGTAAATCAAGTAATGCAAGCGGGGGGATTTTCGCAGCATGCGGCGAGTATATCATGAAAATCCACCCCGGCGAATATGAGCCAGGAGTGGCGTTGGAAACCCTGCATGAATGGATGACTCCACTCTTACCGAAGCCGCAACACCTGTCCGGGCTGGAGGGTATTTTTCTGCAAGCGGTTGAGGCTTTTCAGCCGTTGGGGAGTGGTTTGGTATTTCCGCGCGATCACGTCCAGCGAATCTCCCTGCTGAACTTTGTACTCGGCAGGTTGGGCAGAGGCCACGCGTATACCGGTATGGCCGACGATGCGCAGTTTTTCTCCGGGGACGATATGGGCGGACCGCTTGTTGTTCAGTTTTTTGATTTCTTCCACGGTGGAGCCGAAGCGGGCGGCGATTTTGCCTAAAGTGTCGCCGCTGCGGACCGTATAAGTGAAAACCCGGTCATTAGAGGCCTTGGGCGCGGCCTGGACCACATTAGCCTTGGAGGAGGGGGGCTTAGTGGTGGCGTTGGTTGTGGCGGCCGCATTAGCCAGATTGGTGTTGCCCGGAGAAATCAGCAACCGGGCACCCCGGTTGATTTGGTTGTTTTTGTTGATGCTTTTCGGGTTGAGCTGACGCAAGCGCGCCGTGGAAACGCCATAGCGGCTGGCGATGGCGCTCAACGATTCACCCGCCCGGACCGTGTGATAAACCGGCTTTTGGGGAACGGGAGTGGCTTGAGGGGTGGGTTGGGATACGGCCGGGGGCGGAGGTGGCGCCACGGATCTTTGCGGACTGGATACTCCCTCGGGAGTTTGAGCCACAAGCACGGGCTTGGGAGCGAAGAATTCCGGCGGAATGGGTTTGGCGGGTTCGAAGAAGAATTTGTTCACCGCGTTATAGACGGCTTTCGCCAATTGATCGCGGTTCTTTGTGCTGCGGATGTACTCATGTTCTTCCGGATGCGTGCGGAAGAGGAACTCGATCAGTACCGAGGGCATGACCAAATGGCGTAAAACCAGAAAGCGTTGGGGTTTCATAGGCCGTTCCCGCAATGTGATCCAGGGCACTTCCGCCACTTCCTGGGTGATGGTGGCCGCAAGGTTGATGTTTTGCTGGAGCATGAAATCCTTGTTCATCAGGAGCATCATGTTGGACAGTTCACTGTTTTTTTTGACCTCGTCTTCAATGCCCAACAGACTCAGTTCTTCGATGTCGGGATTACTGACCAAGTCATTGGCGTGTTGCTCGCCCAGGTAATAAATTTCGAAACCCTTGGCGGTTTTTTGGCGCGGTCCCGAGATGGCGTTAAGGTGCAAGGAGAGATAGGCGTCACCCAGATATTCCCGGGCCAGTTGAACGCGGTGGCGTAAGGAGATGGTTTTGAATTCTTCCCGGGTGCGGCCTTTCAATCCGTAAGGGACCGGCAAGTAATCCCCATAGCGGGTCATCAGGGCTAGGATTTTGGGATTCTCGTCGAACAATTTTTTCATGCGCCAGCCCAGATCCAGGACGACTTCTTTTTCGGTGAGGCGGGGGTAACGGATATAATCGCCCGAGCCGTTTTCGTTGAAGGCCCCATGGCCGGGATCCAGCACCACCACTTTACCGCCTTTTTCCTTGAACTTTTTTATTTCTTCAACTGGAGGAACAAAGGCATGGTTGGGTTCAAAGAGGGGCAAATCCACGGTCACCATGTCTTCCCAAATGTTCCATTCCATCTTTTCGAGGTTGATATTGGGATGGCAAGGTATCGTGACAGTGAGGGTGTCGTACCGGGAACTATAGGAAATCGAAGCTTTACGGGTGTAAGTCCCGTCCAGGTGATATTCCTTGCTGAGCATACCAGATTGGACACCCTTGAGTTCCACGATCAAAATCGGCGCTTTGCCGGTCCGCAAGGGATAAATTCTCGTTTCGAGATTGGTTTTTTCGGAAATTTCAAACGCCAGTTGGGTGTGATTCACGTAGTCCGCGCAACGGATGAAATCCAGTTTGGGAATTTCCGCGCTGTACGAGAGTAAGACTGCGCTTTGCGCCAGCAAGAACCCCGTGACCACACCTCTCCATCCTATCCAGAAATAACGCATTTTCCTGGCTGCCTCCATGTGCCAACAGAATGATACCCAGGAGTCCCTCGCATCAAGTAACATCCAATCATAACAATTACTATAGGAGACTTACGATAGCATTTTTCTTCCCGGGATGCAATACAAAATTCTCGATTTTCGTTCGAGTTAAGTAAGGTGACTTGATCCGATTTATCATACTAGCTGACCAACACCGGGATTATCCTTCCCGACCGGGGAAACAGGCAAAGGAAACGCCCCCTAGTCGTTTATTATCGGACCCGGGGCGTAGAGATTGAGTGAGGTAATGGAGGGACCCCTCCCCCTTTGCCTTTTTTAGGCAGATCACGCAGCCCAATCCCCTTCCGCACTATGTGTTCGGTTGGTTGGATGTGCGGCTTTAGGCCGTTCTACCTAGTATCTGCTTTTAATTTATTTATGTAATATTACAAATTTAATTGATAGGAATTTGGATTTAAAGATAAAGAACTTGAGTCTATATCGCCAAATCGATTCGAAGAATCTGGGGTTCGGTATCGTCGGGTAGAGAGAAAGGTTGTTGGACAGGCCGCCCACTGGGAGCTTTCACAATGATCCAGTAATCCCCCCGGTACCCGCGGAAGCAGGCCTGGCCTGCCGCGTCCGTGACGTGAGTTTCCACGGTTCGCCAGCGGTTCTGGATGAGTTCCATCAGGCGCTGATAGGCGGGTTTGGGCGACATGTCCTTGCGCAACAATCCCGAAGGGGCTCCCTGCCAGGCGCGGTGATCGGAGAAATCCCACCAGGTCAACGCCGCCACTTCAGGGCAGGAGAATACGGTGCGATAGAAACGTTCCACCTCATCGGCCTGGAAGAGTTCGCCTTCGAGGGTCGTGGATTCCCAGGCTTCCCATTTCCCGGGGCCGGAGACGATGGTGGTTTCAGTGAAATGAAGTGGGACGTTGTATTTCGCGAAACGCTGAACGATTTCGAGAATCCGGCGGGTGGGCCAGGGGCCGCCATGCATGTGGGATTGAATGCCGATGGCGTCGTACAAAGGCCGGCCCTGGTCATCCACCAGCGCGTCGAGGATGTCCTCAAACACGGGTGGTTCTTGTTTCGGTCCGGAATCGGGTGATTGGTTCCCGGGCCGGGAGCGAAGTTCGTAATCGTTGATCACCAGCACCGCCTGGGGATTGGCCCGTCGGGCGGTCAAGAAGGCTTGGCGGGGCAGTTCGCTCCGGCCGGTGGTTTTCCACAGGTGAGTCAATTTCGGAGCACGCTTTTCGAATTCGGTCCGGTCGAAGGCGGTGGCTTCGTTGACGACATCCCATTTATCGATCAATCCGGCGAAACGGGTCATTTCGCGGGTGATGCGGTTCATCTGCGCTTCGTACAATAGCTTCGGATCGTCCGGCAGCCACCTTGGCTCGGTGTAGTTCCAGAGCAGAGTGTGGCCCTTGGTCTGGATGTTCTGTTGCCGGCACCATTCGGCCGCCCGCCGCCAATGTGCCTCGCGGGTCTGGCCGGGAGAGGGTTCGTAGCTCCACCAGTAGAAGCCGAGCGTGGCGTAGTTCAACAGCGCGGCGAATCGCTGCCGGTATTGGAGTTGCGATTCGGTTTCATCTTCATTCCATACAAAGAGGTTGCAGCCGAAGAGAAAATCGGGGCGGATTTGATGGATAGTCACTTCGGCCCCAGGGATGGGCCGGCCCTGGCTGTCCACCACCTGGATGATCCCATCGCGGCGGCGGTGGCGTTCGATGCGGTCCCAGGCTTGGAGTTCGAGAACGAGCTCCTCCGCAAGTTGGCGCAACGCGGAAAGCGGCTCGCGCAGGCGCAGAGGCTGCGGCGCATGGCGGGCGATAACCGAGCGGAGGGATTGGGCGGAACGGGTGATCAGTGTGGCCGGTCCGGTATCGCGGGAGATGCCGTTCCAAAGCATCAGCCAATCCACCAAACCATCCGTCCGGCCTTGGCGCAAGTTGTTTTGGAAAGTCTCCAGGCCTTCGAGCCAAGTGAGGCCCAAGCGCAAGGCCGCCAAGGTTTGTGGATCCGCCAAGGGGATTTCATCTTGCAGAGTTTGATAGAGCGCTTGGATGGAATGGCTCATCGGCTCGACGTAATCCTGGCTTGCGGCGCCGGGAAGGAATCCCGTCATCCAACTCAGAACAACCACCAATCGTGTGAATAGAAATCTGTGCTTGCGCATGGCTGGCTCCAGGGGATCGTAATTTTTTTTGGAGTACTATACCACATCCGGTTTATACGCGTAGAGAATCCGTCTCCAACAGGAGGAAAGAAACAAAACCATGGCCCCCTATTTTCATCAACCCGAAGCCCTGGTCCGGTTTTCCGAAGAGAAAATGGTCAAGGTGAACCTGTATGAATCGCCGCGGATGTTTTGCGATGTGTATTGCCTGCGGCCGGGCCAGGAGCAGAAAGAGCATACCCACGCCGGGAACGACAAGATTTACTACATGCTGAGCGGAACCTGCCAGGCGCGCATCGGTGAGGAGATTCGAACATTGGCGGCAGGGCAGTTGGCGGTGGCCCCGGCAGGGATGATCCATGGGGTACGGAACGAATCGGCGGAAGAAGCCGTGTTGCTGGTCATCATGGCGCCGCATCCGGATTTAAGCCGTGCGTGACCGCGTGTCAATCCGTGTCCAGGACAGCGCGGATTTTCTGGGCCAGGGCGGCCGGAGTGAAAGGTTTTTGCAGGAAGGCGGTCTCGGATTCCAGGATGCCGTGCTGGACGACGGCATCGTCGGTGTAGCCGGACATATAGAGTACTTTCAAGCCAGGGCGTTCCAAGGCGAGTTGAGCGGCGAGGCGGCGGCCACTCATGACGGGCATCACCACGTCCGTGAGCAGGAGGTGAATCGGCTCTGGCAGGCTGCGGGATGTAGCCAGGGCCTCCTCGCAGGAAGCGGCTTCCAATACACGGTAGCCGCATCCCTGAAGTATGCGGACGGTGAGTTGGCGCACGGGGGCCTCGTCCTCGACGATGAGAATGGTTTCCGATCCGGCGGGGAGAGTGTCCTCGCGGGGGAGAATGCCGGTTTCTCCGGATTCGGCTTCGATGCGGGGGAAATAGATTTTGAAGGTGGACCCTTTTCCGGGTTCGCTATACACATGGATATGCCCTTCGTTTTGCTTGGTGATGCCATAAACCGTGGAAAGTCCCAGGCCGGTTCCCCCGGATTCGGTCTTGGTGGTGAAGAAGGGTTCGAAAATATGGGAGATGGTTTCGGCGTCCATGCCGCAGCCGGTATCGGTGACGGCGAGCATCACATAGGAGCCGGGTTTCAATCCCACAAAGTGCTGGGTATACGATTCGTCCAGATCCCGGTTGGCGGTTTCCAGGATCAATTTCCCGCCGTGGGGCATGGCGTCGCGGGCGTTGATGGCCAGGTTGGCGATGACTTGTTCGATCTGGGTGGGATCGGCCTTGATCGTACCGACCTGGGGATCCAGACGGGTGATCACTTGGATGTCTTCGCCAATAAGGCGGCGTAGGATTTTCTCAAAGTCGGACACCACCTGGTTGATATTCAAGACGACGGGTTGAATCATCTGTTTACGGCTGAAAGCCAGCAGTTGGCGGGTGATCATTTTGGCCCGGCCGGCGGCTTGCCGGATTTCTTCGAAGTCTTTGCGGACCGCCTCGTGCGGATTCAGGCGGGTGAGGGCCATTTCGCTGTAGCCTTCGATCACCATCAACAGGTTGTTGAAATCGTGCGCGATGCCTCCGGCCAGTTTGCCGATGGCTTCCATTTTCTGGGATTGTTGCAATTGTTGTTCGAGTTTGATTCGTTCTTCTACGGATTTTTTTTGCTCTGTAATATCCACCAAAATCGCCATGACGCCCTCAGCCTGGCCACGGTTGTCCCATAGCGGAGCGGTGGAGAGGTTGACGTAGATGGGCGCTTCATCCTTGCGGCGGAGCCAGGTTTCCTGATTCCTGACCGGGATACCCCACAAGGCGTTGTTGAAAAAGCGTTGAAATTGGTCTTGTTGCCCTTCCGGAATGATGGGGCAGGGTTGGTTTAGGATTTCGCTTTCTGTCCACCCGAACATCCCTTCCGCGGCTTTGTTCCAGAGGATGACGCGCTGATGCAGGTCGAGGACAATGACCGCCACGGGCGAGGCCTGGATCAAGGTTTCCAGGCGTTGTTTGCTGTTCCGGAGTTCATTCTCCACCAATTTGCGGCTGGTGATGTCCTGCACGGTGCCGATCATTTGGACGGGGCGGCCTTCGGAGTCCCGCACCACTTCCGCCTGTTCGCTGACCCAGCGGACCGCGCCGCCGGGCAGGAGAATCCGGTGTTCGATCTGATAGGCCGATTGAGTCTCCACGGCTTGATGTAACGCTTCGATGATCAACTCCCGGTCTTCCGGATGGACGTGGGCGTAAAAAGTCTCCCTCTGGTTGTCGAACTGATCTTCTTCCATACCGAAGATCCGGTACACGCCCTTGGACCAGATCAGGCGGCCGGTTTGAAGATCGGTGTTCCAAAATCCGATCCGGGCCACCTCCTGGGCCTTGTCGATCTGTTCCTGGCTCTGGCGCAACGCGGCCTCGGCCTGTTTCCGTTGGGTGATGTCATGCGCGATGCCGGCCACTTCGACTGGATGGCCGTGCGGGTTATAGATGAGAACCGCCCGCACTTCCCCGATGCGTATGCCTCCATCCTTCCGCAGAAAAGGCAACTCTAAAACTAATTCCTCCCGGCGGAGTTTTCCCTGGCCCAAACGGTCCAGCCGCTGCCGGACCCGGGGCTGGATGCCGGGAGGCATGATTGTGAAGATGGATTGGCCGGTGATTTCCTCCGGTTCGTAATCCAGGATGGTTTTTACCGAAGGGCTGATAAAGGTGATGATTCCCTCCAGGGTGATGCGCCAGACGCAATCGCTGGTATTTTCAATGATGGTGCGGTAGCGGTATTCGCTTTCCTGGAGGGTGGCTTCAGCCCGCTTGCGCTCGCTGATGTCGCTGATGAACCCTTCGAGGTATTGCACTTTCCCCTGGGGATCGTAGACGGCCTTGCCTTTTTCCCATACCCATTTTTCCTCCCCGCTGGCGGTGCGGATCCGGTATTCGAGTTGATATGGGCGCTGCTCCCGAATGGCTTCTTGAATCGTGTTCCATACCATCATCCGGTCGCTGGGGTGAATGAGCTGTTCGTAGGTGACAGGATCTCCCTGGATTAATCCGTCCGGCGGATACCCTGTAAGTACGGAACAGCCCTCCGAAAGGTAGATCATCGGCCAACCCGGTTCATTACGGCAACGATAAGCCGTGCCGGGCAGGTTGCTCAGCTGCCCGGCCAGAAAGCGGTGATTTTCCTCCAGGAGCCGGTTGGTGTGCCGGATTTCCTTAAATAACGTATACGCCAGCCAATACAAGATCACCGACGAGACGGCAACAAACAGGAGGCCTTTGAAGGTTTGATAATAGGCGTAGTTTGCGATTTCGGGTGTCCCGCGGATGAAAAGATGATCCGAGAGCAAGATCCAGGCGGCGCTAAGTAAGAGATACAGAAGGGGAATGCGGATTAATTTCAGGTGAATCCGGCGCGATGATGTTGGCGGGTCCGGTCGTAAACCAACCCTTTGAGAAACCATTTGCTTGGTGCGAGCCATTATTCTTTCAAATGTGCTCTTCGATCAGGTCTTTGCGGGATGCTGCAACCGATTTTGCCAACCGGACCTAAAATATGTGAAATAGTATTATCATAAAAAAATCAGGATGAAAACCCCAAATCATCGGGAATGGAAATTATTTACCCGAAATCAGAACTTCTGCCGTGCGGGATTCGGGGCATGGGCAGGGACGGAAACGCTTAACCGTTCTCTCTTCTCTTTCCACATCACTCCGGTGAATTCCAATTTTTCAGGCCACCGCGTTTGTAGCACTCATCCTCCGGCCAGCGCTTTATTTAGGCGGTCCAATATGGTACTACTAGGATGGTCTGTATTGAGGAAATCCGGCGCTGTACCGGCGCCGTGAATCGTAGGGTATGAAAAGGGGACAATCCATAATGTCATGCATTCTTGCTTTGGACCAAGGCACGACCAGTTCCCGCGCCATTCTTTTCGATCACGCGGGAACCATCCTCCAGACCGCGCAGCAGGAGTTCACCCAAATCTACCCCCAGGCCGGCTGGGTGGAGCATGATCCCCGCGAGATCTGGTCCACGCAAATCGCCGTCGCCCGGGAGGCTTTGGCGAAGGCCGGAATGCGGGCCCAAGACATTGCGGCCATCGGAATCACCAACCAACGCGAGACTACCCTCCTTTGGGACCGCCGCACCGGCGAGCCGGTCCACAATGCCATCGTGTGGCAAGACCGGCGCACAGCGGCCTTTTGCGATGAACTCAAACACGCGGGCCATGAAGCCCTGATCCGGGACAAGACCGGCCTGGTGATCGACGCGTATTTTTCGGGCAGCAAGATCCGCTGGCTTCTCGACAATGTTCCAGGGGCGCGGCACCGGGCACGGCGGGGCGAGTTGGCTTTCGGCACGGTTGATACGTGGTTGTTGTGGAACCTGACGGGCGGTGTGGTCCACGCGACTGATCCCAGCAATGCTTCGCGCACCCTGCTTTTCAATCTCGGACATGACACCTGGGACGAGGAGTTGCTGCAGATCTTCGGTGTTCCCCGTGAAATCCTTCCCGATGTGCGGGCGTCGAGCGGAATTTTCGGCGAAACCGCGCGGGATGTGTTTGACGCGCCGGTCCCCATCGGCGGCGTGGCGGGCGACCAGCAGGCGGCTCTCTTTGGGCAGGGTTGCTTCGCACGCGGGCTGGCCAAGAACACCTATGGGACCGGCTGCTTCCTGCTGATGAACATCGGCCCGAAATCCATCCCCTCGCGCCATCAATTGCTCACGACCGTGGCTTGGAAGACCCGGGACGGAGCGCATTACGCGCTGGAGGGCAGCGTGTTTATCGCCGGAGCGGTGGTGCAATGGCTGCGGGATGGATTGGGCCTCATCCGCTCCTCGGCCGAGGTCGAAGAATTAGCTGCCAGCGTGCCGGATACCGGGGGGGTGTACTTGGTTCCGGCCTTCGCGGGACTGGGCGCGCCGCATTGGGATCCCTACGCCCGGGGGGTGCTTACCGGCCTGACGCGGGGGACCACCGCCGCGCACATCGCCCGGGCCGCCCTCGAGAGCATCGCCTTCCAGTCCGCGGATGTGTTGGACGTCATGGAGGAGGATTCGGGCATGGCGATCGGCGAACTGCGCGTGGATGGCGGGGCCTGCGCCAACAATCTGCTGATGCAAATCCAGGCCGACATTCTGCAAGTCCCAGTGGCGCGCCCCAAGGTGATCGAAACCACCGCCCTGGGCGCTGCCTACCTGGCCGGCCTAGCGGTGGGATTTTGGAAAGATTTCTCCGAGGTGCAGCGAGTGTGGCTGGTGGACCGGATTTTCGAGCCGCGAAAAAGCGCGGATGAAATCGCGTTCCGCCGCCGCCGTTGGGAGGAAGCTTTGCGTCGCGCCCGCGACTGGGAACCGCATTCTTGAAGCCGGGCGGCGGAGACGGAGGATGGCTGAGCACGCAAGCACGCACTCGATCCCATCCATAATCCCGCTTTTCTCTTCCTTCTCCTTCTAGGAGAGGGCCAGGGTAAGGGTAAGAAAAAAAGTTAAGTAGGGGGGCTCAAAGCGAAGCGTACCCCACCCATACGAACTCATTCCTATGCAACGCGAACTGTTCTTGCAACGCATAATCGGCCGCACAGAGCCTTGGGATCTCGCCGTCGTGGGCGGCGGGGCCACGGGGGTGGGCATCGCGGTGGACGCCGCCACGCGGGGATTTGCCACTGTCTTGCTCGAACAAAGCGATTTCGGCAAGGGGACCTCGAGCCGCTCCACCAAACTGGTGCACGGCGGCGTGCGGTATCTTCAGCAAGGCAATATCTCCCTGGTTATGGAAGCCCTGAAGGAGCGCGGCATCCTGCTGCAGAACGCGCCGCATCTGGTACGGGATCTGCGTTTCGTGGTGCCCAACTACCAGTGGTGGGAAGCACCGTTCTATGGCATCGGCCTCAAGGTCTACGATCTGCTCGCGGGGAAATACAATTTCGGCCGGTCTCATCTCTTATCGCGGGAGGAAGTGCTGGACCGCATCCCCACCCTGGAGCAGGAAGGTCTGCGCGGCGGGGTGCTGTATCATGACGGGCAGTTCGACGACAGCCGCCTGCTCATCAACCTCGCGAAAACCGCTGCCGATCACGGGGCGTGCTTGCTGAATTATGCCCGTGTGACCCGGCTTGTGAAGGACGTGGACGGCTACATCAAAGGCCTCGAATTCCTGGATGAGGAAACCGGACAATACCATGAACTGTCCGCCCGCTGCGTGATCAACGCTACCGGTCCCTTCGGGGATGAGTTGCGACGGCTGGACGATCCCGCGGCCGAGGCTCTCATTGCCCCCAGCCAGGGCGTGCACATCGTGTTGGATCATACGTACCTGCCGGGTGATACGGCCATCATGGTCCCTCATACCCGCGACGGCCGGGTGATGTTCGCCATCCCCTGGCATGGGCACACCGTCGTGGGGACCACCGACACGCCGATCTCGGAGGTCCGCCTCGAGCCGCGGCCCCTCGCGCACGAAATCGATTTCATTCTCGAAACCGCGGGCGGCTATCTCGCCAAGCGGCCGTCGCGGTCCGATATCCTCAGCGTGTTCACCGGCATCCGCCCGCTGGTGAAAGCCGGCGGGAGTTCCAGTACCGCCGCGTTGTCGCGCGATCACACGATCCATATCTCAAAATCCGGCCTGCTGACCATCGCGGGCGGCAAGTGGACCACGTACCGGAAAATGGCCGAGGATGGTGTGGATCACGCCATCGTTCTGGCGCGGCTTGACGAACGGCCCTGCGTAACCCGCGAACTCCGGATCCATGGTTATCAGCAGCCCTCCGATCCGCCGGGACCGTTTGCCGTGTATGGCGCGGACGCCGGGGCGCTCAGGCAACTGATCCATGACCGGCCCGAGTTGGGGGAGCCGCTGCACGATGAGTTGCCCACCTGTGGGGCTGAAATCGTCTGGGCGGCGCGGAACGAGATGGCCCGGACGGTGGAGGATGTGCTCGCCCGGCGCGCCCGCGCTCTCTTTTTGAATGTGCGGGCGGCCCGCGCCATGGCCCCCGCCGTGGCGCGCCTGTTGGCGGCCGAATTGGGAAAAGATGAAACCTGGCAACGACGGCAGGTCGAATCATTCAACCAAACCGCCGGCGCCTTTGACCCGGGAGAAGGAGGATGATGATGTCATTCCCGCGCAAGCGGGATTCCAGTTGCAGGATGGCTTAGCATGCCGCGCGTAACCCATCGGTGGCACGGTAGTCTCAAAGTGCGGAGTAGTTCACTCAAGCAACTTCTCCCCTCTCCCCCCGGGAGAGGGCCAGGGTGAGGGAAACCCGTAGGATGGATTGGCGAAGCATAACCCATCGGTCACCGCTGGATCCCCGCTTTCGCGGGGATGACGTCCGTATAAGAATTTTATGATTTTATCCCCGAAGGGGATCCATTGGTGCAGCCGTAGGTTTTAACCTACGGAAAGAAAACCATCCGCTGGTATTCATGGAGAGGGTGGTCTCAAAGCGCGGCGTAGCCTATCTGAAGTAGGGGCGGACCTAGGTGTCCGCCCGGGTAGGTTGATTCCTTCCCCAAAGATTTGGGCGAGGTCAGGAGGGGGTTGTTAGTCGATGCAGGATAGGTTAGCGCTATAGTGCGTAACTCATCAAACCGATCGCCATAAACAATCATGAATGAAACGGCAAAGGAGCAACCATCGATGAATCCATACCTCGCGGAATTTCTTGGCACGGCGATTCTCGTGATTTTCGGCAACGGCGTGGTGGCTAATGTGGTCCTGTCGCGGACCAAAGGCAACAACGGCGGGTGGATCGTCATCACCGCGGGCTGGGGATTCGGGGTGTATGTCGGCGTCTTTTGTTCGATGCCCTTCAGCGGCGCGCATCTCAATCCGGCGGTCACCGTGGGCCTGGCCGCCGCGGGAGATTTCGCCTGGTCCCAAGTCTCCGGGTACTTACTGGCGCAGATGCTGGGAGGCCTGATGGGTGGCGCGTTGGTCTTCGTCTTCTACCGGGAACACTTCAAGGCCACTCCCGATCCCGACGCCAAAATGGCCTGCTTTTGCACTTCGCCGAACATCCGGAACATCCCCCAAGCCTTCTTCTGCGAGGCCTTCGGCACCTTTCTATTGATCCTGCCTCTCTTTCTCATGACCCCGGTGAAGTTTGCCCTGCCCTCCGGGACGGAAGGGAGTGAAGTGATCCTCGGCCTCGGCACGCTCGGCGCACTGCCGGTTGCCTTGCTGGTGTTCGCCATCGGCCTCTCTCTGGGCGGGACCACCGGTTACGCCATCAATCCCGCGCGTGACCTGGGTCCGCGCCTGGCGCACGCATTACTCCCCGTGCCGGGCAAGCGGGACAGCGACTGGGCTTACGCCTGGGTACCCGTGGCCGGCCCACTTTTGGGTGCGCTGATTGCCGCAGGGATTCATGGTTGGATCATGTAGACAATATCTTTTTTCTTATGTCTTTTTTCAATGGAGTTTTACAATAGTTTTTTGTGACACAAGGGTATCAGAGGGTAAAGAAAAAACTGCCCTTTCTGCTGACCTACTCCTAGCGGGGGAGGGAAGGGAGAGAGGAATAGTTCGGGCAGATCAATAGGGTTTCCGGTCACATCAGTCGGCAAATCTTCGCATATACCGGAAGTTTCTTCTTTCGTGTCGAAATTTAAATGCAATGAGGATCATTAGGCTACGGGTTCCTTCAAAAAGAGGGCCTTTAGCGCGTCCATCACAACGACATCAAGAAGGCTTCCAAATCGCGAATCTGTTCCGGGGTCAAATGGGAGGTTTTTCCGTGCTGATCGTTCGCGTTGCGGGTGGTCAGCACGTCGCGGAGAGTGGCCGCGCCGCCATCATGCAGATAGGGGGCGGTACGCCATAGTTCGATCAAGTGGGGCGTATCGAATTGCCCCGTTTTGTCCAACGGTCCGCGGGTGCCAACGTCATACGAAGTCAAGTCGGTGAACAGCGGCCCTGGATGGCATTTGGCGCAACCCACGGCGGGATCATGAAACAAGCGTTCCCCTCGTCTCGCCGCTTCCTGAAATCGTGAATCACGAAGAATGGGACTGGGCCACGGCCGTAACGATTTCAGATATTCATCGATAGCAGAATATTCGATTTCCGTACGCACGGAAAAGAGAATATGTTTCATCCCGCTGCGCACGGCTTCCTCGGCAGTTTCGCGCACGCCGGTGCTCATTGCGGGGGGCGTCTGGTGCGAGAGCAGCAGGCTCTTGGTGTTCTTGGGATTGCCCAGGCCATCGTTGAGCAGGTCCCAGTTCAAGCCATCCACGCGCGCGTCCGGATGGCAGGTGGAGCAGCTTTGCCAGCCCTGGAAGCCGATGGACGCGTCATGAAACAGCGACTCCCCCCGGCGCGCCGTATCGGGAAGGGCTGTTTCCCCCAGCGATATCGACTTCACGGCCGGCTGAGCATCAGGGGGAAGAGCCACCATTGCCAGATTATTTGAAAAATACAATGTGACCACTGCTTTCGGCCCAGTGAAGGCCAGTCCCCGCGGGCCCCGTCCGGGCAGCGGAATCCGAATCCGGTAATCCTTCAAGAAGTGAAGATCGGTGGCGGGATGGGATTGTCCCGGTGATTCCAACTTTGGCCTCAACGCCGGCCAATTGATGAGGCTCAGTTCATGTGTTCCCGCGTGGGTCACGCCCAGATACCGGCCGTCCGGCGAGCAGGCCACTGCCCAGGGATTGGCTGCCCCGCGGTCCATCTCGTCGAGCAGCACGGTTCCGAAGATCCGGGCGTTGGGAATGTCGATCACTGTCAACGCGTTGTTGGCCATCCAGCCGCGGTCGAGTTGCGTGGTCGGCAGGGGGAAATGCGCCAGAATATGCGTCACGAAAGCGAAACGGCCGTCCGGAGAGAGGCATAATCCCTTTACGCATGTGCCGCCGTTCGGCATGGCGATTTCGGCGAGAGTACGTTTTTGCTGGGCATCGATCAGCCACACGGATGCGGCCACGTGCTCCGCGTTGGCGGGTCCGGCGGGGAGATGATGCGCCACGGCCAGTGTCTTTCCATCCGGCGTCAGGGCTGAGGCGATCGGCTCACGGGAAACGGGATAGCGGTGGATTTCGGTCTTCGTGTTGAGATCGATTTGGGAGACGGAGTTTTCGAAGCGGTTGCACACGAAGATTGTTTTTCCATTTGGTGATAAAGCCGGTGCACATGCGCCCGCGCCCGACGGAAGCGTGTCCAGCAGGGTCACATTCTCTGTATCCACCGCGCAGAGTGTCCCGGCAGGAGACGAACATGTGACATACAGCACGTGCCCATCCGGTGACAGCGCAAGACCCGTGGGCTCTCCGGGCAGTGAAACACGCGATTGAATAGTTGCTGGATCACCGTCGAGTTTCGCTACCTGGCAGGCGGTTTTTTCCCCGATGTAGAGCGTTTTCCCATCCCGGCCGGCCACGATCGTCTCCGGGGACAAGCAAGCCGTGGGATCATGCAGGGCATCCACGGCATAGGCATGGAACGTCAATCCGGTTAAAACAAGGAAGATGGAAAGATGAGTCAAGTTGTAAACTCCTGATTCTCTGTTAAGAATAGTGCACCTCACGGCCAACGCGCCATCAATGTATCATAGGTGCCGGAAACGCTCCAAGAGAGACACGAATCGATGATTAATCTTTGTGGGAGTAATTGCGGACTCCTTGTTATATAGAGTATGATGAGGCACACAAGGGATCCGCTTTGCGGGGAGGAATCTATGTATTATCAAAAATCAAGACAGCATCAATCCAGGGCGTGCTTAGGAATTGTCATACTCGCCATGCTGAGCGGCGGTATGACAAACCTCTCGTTGGCGGAGAATTCACCGGATACGTTCCGGCAAACCATCGAGGCGGATTGGGAACGGCAGGAAGCCCGTCTTGGCCGCGCGCCCGGTCATCCCGCCGCGATTCTCGAAGCCGCCGAACGTGGCGAACAACTCCTCGCGGATTTGTTGACTCTCGAGAACGCTCCCAATCTGGACCGTGGACGTGAAACCCTATCCCGCCTGCGCGGTCAACTGGCGAATCTCTCCTCGTTATCGGAAGAGCAACGCCTCAATCTCTACCGGGAGATTCGCTGGTTGAACCGGGAGATCGCTTTCCAGAATCCCCTGTTGGGTGATTCGCCTATCCTCTTCCTCAAACGCAAGCGCTTCATCTGCCAGATGCTACACGAATACCTGGGGTATTATTATGATTACGAGGACATTGCGGGCGGAACCGTATGCTTGTTGGAAAACCCCGGCACTTCTCTTGCAATCCGCGACCTGGTGGCCGGCCGCCTGCCTAAGGGCAACTATACCACCTTGGCTTTATCGTACGACGCGAAAACGATCTACTTTGCCTTTTCGGAACGTGCTCCCGAAAAACCGGACTATTATTCCCCCCAACGCCGGTGTTTTCATATCTTCCGCATGGACGCGGATGGCAATTACCTCCGCCAACTGACAGACGGCCTGTATGACGATTTCGATCCCTGCGAGTTGCCGGACGGGGACATCGCCTTCATGTCCACGCGCCGGGGCGGATTCGGCCGTTGCCATAATCCCTGGGAACCCCTGCCAACCTACACTCTGCACCGTATGCATTCCGATGGGACCGGGATCCGCACATTGTCGTTCCATGAAACCAACGAGTGGCATCCCAGCGTGCTGAACGACGGCCGTGTCGTATATACCCGCTGGGATTACGTGGACCGCTCGGCGGCGCATTTCCATGGCCTGTGGGCTAGTTTCCCCGATGGCAGCAATCCAGTTTCCCTCTTCGGCAGCTACACGCAGCGGATCAACGCGTGTTACCAACCCCGCGCCATACCCGGATCCAATAAGATCATCTTCGTGGCGGGAGCGCATCACGCCGATGTGGGCGGCTCGCTGGTGGTGGTGGATCCCAGCCGGACCGCGTTCGATCCCCAGACCGGGGAGGATGATTTCCGGTCCCTGGAATTTCTGACGCCGGAAGTCTGCTTCCCCGAAGCGCCGGGATGGCCTGATAGTTATTTCCATAGCCCCTGGCCGCTGTCGGAGAACTACTATCTCGTCTCGTTCAGTTTCGATCCCCTTCCGGGTATGGGACCGAATGTGAAGCAAGACACGGAAACGGGGATTTATCTCTTTGACCGTTTTGGCAATCTGGAACTGCTCTACCGGGAAGCCGGAATCTCGAGCATGTATCCCATCCCCCTGCGCTCCCGGCCGGTTCCGCCCCGCCTGCCTTCCGTTCTCGACACGAAGATGGGGGAGGAAGGAGAATTTCTCCTCACCAACGTGTATCAAAGCCTGTTCCCGATGCCGGAAGGGCGGCCCGTGGATCACCTGCGCGTCTTTCAGATTCTGCCCAAGAGCGAAACCCACGTGGCCAATCAGCCCCGGTTGGGGTATGCCAACGCGGAATCAGCGCGGATGCTGTTGGGCACGGTTCCGGTGGAGAAGGATGGATCCGCTTATTTCCGTGTCCCTGCACGCGTGCCGGTGAGTTTCCAGGCTGTGGATGCCAAAGGCCGGGCCGTGCAGGGTATGCGCAGCCTGACCTACCTGCAACCCGGCGAACGGCGGGGGTGTGTGGGGTGCCATGAGCCCATGGGGACGACGGTGCCGATGGGGCAAACCCTTGCCACCCTGCGGGAGCCTTCGCGTATCGAACCAGGGCCAGATGGCTCAAAGCCTTGGAGTTTTCCCCGCCTGGTGCAGCCGATCCTCGACAAGCATTGCGTGTCGTGCCATGGCAAAGACGGCAATCCGCCGGACCTGCGCGGAACGCCCGTGGGCGCATTTACGGTTTCCTATGAGAGTCTGAAGCCTTACGCGCGGTGGTACGAATGGGGAGACCACTCCATCTCCGTCATCGCTACCAAACCGGGAGAAATGCCCGCCGACGTCAGTCCTCTGCCTACAATTTTGGAGGATGTCCATCACAAAGAAAACGTCCAACTGAGCGATGCAGAATGGCGGCGTATCTATCTCTGGCTGGACGGCAATGCCTCGTTTTATGGCGCCTATTCCAAAGCCGAACAGGTGGCCCAACTCCAGGGAGAAGCCATCCCCCCGCCAACGTTGCAGTAGGGCAAAAAGCGCTTCTTCCATGGTCCCTATTCGTCGGGCACGTTGCGCCGTGCCACGGCGAAGATTAGCGAATGACAGCCGGGTGGAGGATGTTGAAACAAAAGTAATGAATCCTCTCTCCCTCCGGGAGAGGGCTAGAGTAAGGGTAGCCCTGTAAGGTCGTTTGACATGAATTCCTCGCAAGGGGTAAAGTGGTAGGCTCAAAGCGCGGCATAGCCCACCAGCATGCATGATCCGAGTCCCCTTCAGGGGACGGCTTTATAGCAGCCCAGGGTTTCAACCCTGGGCTGGTGCCCTGTCGGCTTTAATCCGTGCACGG
>ERZ795060.776-NODE-776-length-41703-cov-6.606704_pt1 | contig 41703 bp, 33 predicted proteins | sample MGYA00375144_ERZ795060 | MGnify/ENA primary metagenome ERZ795060 (study PRJEB30189, sample SAMN05720157) | activated sludge metagenome | isolation source: anaerobic digester from wastewater treatment plant | place: Japan | collected 2015-05-15 ... | reverse complement strand
TTTTTTTTCCGCTGATGGGTAAACAGTTACATTAAATTTATAAAATTTATATTAATTCTATCATTCGCATTTTTATTTTTTGCCCTGGGTGTCCAACAGCAATCCGATGGGTCTGCTGATCGTCAATTCCGCCGAACCAGAAACGCGATCATCTCCACGTGCGGGGTTTGGGGGAACTGGTCGAACAGGCGCGCGGAGTGCAGGCGGTAGTGGGGGGCGAGTGCCGCGATATCCTCCAGCCCCCGGCCGGGATTGCATGAGACATACACGATATTCGGGAACAATTGTCCCAGGACGGCTTGGATCACCCGTGGAGGCAACCCGGTACGGGGGGGATCCACCAGCAGGGTGTCGAATTCACGGCGCGGACTGGCCAGCCAGGTTTCCGCGTCGTCCGCCACGAACGAAATAGGCAATCCCGCCGCGTTGATCCGCGCCCAGTGCACTGCTTCGGGATTGTTCTCCACCCCGGTAACGTGGTCAAACAAATCGGCCAGGCAAACCGAGAACAGCCCGATCCCGCAATACAAATCGAGCAATCCCCCGCGCCGTTCCCGGTGGTTTACCCGGTCCCGGACATAGGCCGCCATTTTTTCGGCCACCGCGGGATTGGGTTGAAAGAACGACCGCGGGCCTACTTCAAAAATGCGGTCCAGGATCCGTTCTTGGTAGGATGGATTTCCCCAGAGGCGCGCCGGTATGCCATCGGAGAGATCGTTTTCCAGATTATCGTTGACCAGTTGATAAACGCTGGTCACTCCTTCTAGACCCTCCCAGAGCGAGGCAGGCAGATCCATGGGATCGCTAACGAAATTCACCATCAGGTCGCCGGTGAAGATCCCGCGGCGGACAACGAGATAGCGCAATCCCGGCGTTTGGCGCTTGGCGTCACGGAAAGGCAGCCCCAGAGCCCGGGCGCGGCGGTTCACCTCGAGGGCGGTATGCATCACCTCCTCCGGCAAAAGGCGGCATTCGTGAAGGTCCACTACCGAGAACCATTTACCCCGTTCGCGCAAACCGAAGCGCCCATCGTGCCACCAGATGAAATCCATGCGGTTGCGGTAGGCATACGGCGGTGAAGGCTCAAGGCAGAGGGATTCTTCTTCGGGACACAGATCCAGGGCGGACAGCCGTTCCCGGATTTGGTCCAACTTGAGCTGCCGTTGGGCGGCATAGTCGATATGCTGCCAGGCGCACCCCCCGCAGACGCCGAAATGCGCGCAAGCCGGTTCAATGCGCACCGGCGAAGGTTCCAATACCCGCCGCAGGCGGCCTTCCTGGCGCCGGAGTTTTTCCACCTCCACCACTTCGCCAGGAATGGTGTACGGGACGGCGAGGCGGCCCCCCGTATCGGTAGGACCGGTCCCACGCCCTTTGGCGTCAAATTGCTCAATGCGGCAGACGCGCAGGGCAGGGTGTTTGGAGCGGGCCGGCAGGGCATCAGGCATCAGGCATTCATCCTATTTCTCACCGTGAAGAACAGGAACCGGAAAAGAAGTTGGGGGATATGGCTATTCAACCCGGGGGATTGGTTTGACCGCCACACACCTCCCTTTCCCTTTCTCCCTTGTTTATCATAGAACAGCAGTATTGATACAGGCAGGGAGAGGATGTCTGGCCTGAGGAACGAAGGAGAGAATGATGCGGCGAATTGGTTGGGCTATGGTTTTGGCGGGATGGGCGGCGATGGCGGTTCCGGCCGCGGAAAAGTGGTTGCCCGCGTTCCGGGTTCCAGATTGTTTGGGAGTGAACATTCATTTCGTGGAGCCGCGGGAAAGGGAGATGAATCAGATCCGCGAGGCGGGATTCGGCCTGATCCGGATGGACCTGACTTGGGCGGCGGTGGAACGGGAAAAAGGGAAATACAACTTCAATGGGTACCAGCGGCTGACCGGGGCCTTGTGGCAGCGGGGGATGGCCCCCTTGTACATTCTGGATTACAGCAATCCTTTGTACGAAACTTCGCGCAGCGTGCTCACGGCGGAAGGGCGGCAGGCGTTTGCCCGTTTCGCGGTGGAAGCGATGAAGGCCATCGGCCCGGGGCATGTGCTGTGGGAGATCTGGAACGAGCCGAATATTGAACAATTTTGGAAGGAGCAGCCCAGCGCGGAAGCCTATGTCCAACTGGTGGAGGAAACCGCGAAGGCCATGCGCGCGCACAATCCCGAATGCACTATCCTGGCCCCCGCCACGTCGCAGATCCCCATGGATTTTTTAAAGGATTGCTTCGACCGGGGGATGCTGCGGTGGATTGACGTGGTCAGTGTGCATCCGTACCGGGAAAAGCCGCCGGAAACGGCCTTGGAGGAATATAGGGCGCTGCGGGAGTTGATGCAAAACTACGAGGGGGGGGACACCATGCCCATCGTTTCGGGGGAATGGGGTTATTCGATCCATCCATATAAAAGACTCCCCGTGGACGAGCACCGCCAGGCGCAGTTCCTCGTGCGGCAGTTCCTGACCAACTTCATGGCCGGGGCGCGGCTGAGCATCTGGTACGACTGGCATGACGACGGCCCCGATCCAGCCGAACGGGAGCACAATTTCGGTATTGTACGGCAAGACTATACACCCAAGGAGGCCTACCAGGCGGCGGGTGTGTTCATGCGGGAACTCCAGGGCATGGAACTCAAGAGGGCCATAATTGATGAAGCTGTCCAGGAATACCGGGCCGTTTTCGGTAATGGAGAGAGACAAGTGCTCGTGATCTGGACCACAGGCGAACCGCGTTCCGTTGCCCTGGAGGGAGTGAAGGATCAGGCCGTGACCCTGCTGGGCGAGAAGATTTCGCTATCCAAAGAAAACGGGCGCGTGGTGGTGCCGGTGTCAGAAGATCCTGTGTATTTACCAATGGAGTAGAACCGGATTGGCATCCCGGACGAGAGCGGGCTAGGCGGAATTGGATGGGACATCCAATCCCCCCAAGGATTGAATTCCTTGTTTACGCAACCGCAGGCTGCCGTCAGCGGTTATTCGTTTTCATCCCCTGGGGAGATGAAATTCATAAAGGGGGATGGAATTCGTTGCCTTTACAGGAATTTAGGATAAAGCATGGGAAAAGTTGAATGATACATCAGCCCAGAATTTTGACCCGGGGTGATATTCACTGCTGATTCCCCACGCCTTCGAGGCCGGAGTGAGGGAATTTCTGTAGGAAAAAATTCATCCCTTCCTTGCAATTGGACAACTTGTTGCAGTTCTTTCAATGCGTCCGTTTGTCGATGCGGAAAGCGCTTTGCGGGGGGTGGCTGGCCTTGGTGATGGACTTGGCGTATTCCTTCATTTCCGCCGCCAGTTCGGTGAGTTGCAGGTAGTTTTCAATCTTGCGGGTTTGATTGCTCACGACGCCGATGGCCACGGTCATGATGGGAAAACGCATCTCTTCCCCCTTGCGGGTGCGGGAATGGATGTATCCGGCTGCCTGATCTTCCTCGTCGTATTGAAAAGGAATCAGGATGTCGAAACTTTTCGTGACATATTCACAGACAGGAATCACGCAGGCGGTATCGAGAATCATAACGAAATCATCCCCGCCGATGTGCCCTACGAAATCCCCCTTCCGGCCGAAGAGGGTCACGCCTTCGTTGAGGATGGTGGCCAGGATGCGGATGACGTTGTCACCCCGCCGGTAGCCATATTTGTCGTTATAGGCCTTGAAATAATCAATATCGACATAGCATAGGGCCAGCGGTTGGTTGGCGGCCAGGCGGCGGATGGTCTGTTCCTCGACATACACCGCGCCGGGCAGGCCGGTCAGGGGATTGGTGATTTGCAGGCGGGTGTTGCGCCGGATGCTGGTGTTGATCCGGGCCGCGAGGACCTCCGGCTGGAAAGGCAAGCGTAGAAAATCTTCCGCGCCCGCTTCCAACGCTTGAATTTCGATTGCCACATCCTGGCTGCCGTAGGCCAGGATGACCGGCTTCGTGAAGGTCATGGGATTGTCTTTGAGTTTCTGAATGATCCCGATGGCTTCGCTATCCAATGCATCCAGATCCATGAGGAGCACATTGGGGATATTGGCGAGAATATGATCATACAATCCCCGGGTGGACGGGAAAATGTCGATGATGAATCCCGCGTGACGTAAGTGATCGATCAGCGGCGCATCCGGTTCGAAAGAACCCGCCGCGACCAATGTCCGGGGCTCTTCCAAGATGGGGAATTCGCCGGCTCTTTCTGATTTCGGCATAATGGTTTAGCGGTACGGCCGTCCTTCCAGGCTTTCCAACGAATAAAATAACAAATAAATTAACAGTTAATTAAATCAATAGAACCGAATTGAATCGATTGCAGGGGAAGGATGCATTTCGACTTTTCAAAGATTCCCTCCCCCTGATCCCTTCCCTGAGAGAAAGAGAATCGGTTAGTATTTCGAGCAATGTTCACGCCACGATTAAAGCAGTGAAGGTACTCAGCAATAATCCTTAGCGCGTGGCATACTTTTTTACACTGAATCCCGATGAATTGCAATATACGAGCTGAAAAAAAACGGTTCATCCGGCAAGCACGTATAGGATGGGGAAAATTATATTACAATTCCCTTATTTCGAGCCGAAGAAATCTCGTTGACTTCCCGCCCCGTGTTTTGGAACACGCGGAGGGAATGGCTCAAAGAAAAAGATTTTCCTCACCCTGACCCTCTCCCCGAGGGGAAATGTGGGCGGCTCTTTTCCATCCGTCGAATTGTTATCTAATTACACGTACGCAAAATAGAAGCGTTTATCCGTTGAATCAAAAAACCAGTTCCCTGATGGCGGCGAACCGGAAGAGTTTCGAAATCCGGCAGCCGCGCCTCCTCCTGCCGTCCCCGGTTCCCTCTTTCCGTCCCTTGGCGGAGAGAGGCGGATTTCAGGGGAAACGGGCTTTCACAACCCGGTGATTGTAACTGTCCGCGATGTATAAATTGCCCTGCGAATCCACCGCAATGCCCTTGGGTCCCCGCAGCTGACCAGGCGCGTTGCCTTCGCCTCCCGCCTGCGCCACCGCCCGGCCTCCCGGTTCGAAGCGGTGGATGGTGTTCGTGGTGGAATCGGACACGTACACGAATCCTTTCGCGTCCACCGCCACGTAGGGTTCAATCCACGACACCGCGGCGTCGCTTGCGGCTTTCCATCCCAGCAAGGACAATTGGCGGACAAACCGGCCCTGGGGAGTGAATGCGGCCACCCGCTTCATCCCGACATCGCAGACGTACAGCATTCCATCCATCCCGGGGGCGATTCCCACCGGTTCTTGCAAAACGCCTTGAATCACGGCCCCGGCGTACGTCCCATCGGGGTTGAATCGCACCACCCGGTGTTTCCCGGTGTCCGTCACGTAAAGCACCCCGTCTTGCGTCACGGTCAATCCCCGCGGAAAATAGAAAGAATCCGCCGGGGGAGGGGCCAGGGGCGGCAATGGCTGTCCCGATGAAGTATAGCGGTTGATCCGCCCATTGCCTTCCGCCCACGTGTCGGTGACATAGATGGTCCCATCGGGGCCTACATCGATGCCGCCGTTGGGGCCATTGCCGTATTGATAGAAAACCCGCAATTCGCCCAATCCCGTGCCCGGACCGCCGAAATAGCCGATGAAATTCAAGTCGGTATCGAACACCTGAATCCGGCCGTTGCGGGCGTCGAGGACGTACAGCAGTTTCTCGTCCGGGGAGAGGGCCACGCCCCGCGGTTCGTTGAATTGCCCTACTTCCGCGCCAAACTGTCCAGCCGCCTTGATTACCACCAGGGGCATCACCGGCTTTTCATAGCCTGGAGCCACCTGCAGGGTCTCTTCCGGTTGGATCAGCGGGGTTTTGGCGTAGAAAAGCGTGTCCGTGGAACTCGGCTGGATGGAGGGATCCTGCGGATCCCACACCTGCCGGTAGAGGAGGTAGTTCCACAGCATACGCCATCCCTCGCTGGGCGGTTTATTTCTCCGCAATGCGTAGTTGAACGGCAATTCCTGCATCAACGCCGGGGTTCGCAGCCGGTCGGCGGCGGGCGGCGGCCACCAGAGGCGGTGCTTGATCCGGCGCTTGGTGTACTGCCCCTTGGCCCACACTTTCATGTTGTCTTCCAGGCCCACATCCACCACCGCGAAGGGGACATTCGCGGCGGGCAATCCCTCGGAGGGAGCGATCATGTAATTCCGGAAATACCAGTAAAACGGCCACTGAGATTCTCCCTGGAAGACAGCAATCAACTTGCTAGGATGAGGCGGCAAGTATTCCGCCCCCAGTTTCACCGCGCCTTCCCGTATCTCCCGCACCACATCTTTCACCGCGTGGCCGGTTTGCGTGTAAACGATCAGCTCCCGGGGATCGTCGGGCCGGAGCAGGTTCAACTGCACATTGGTGCGTATGGCATAGGCCAGGAACAATCCCAATACGGCGATGGAAAACTTCTTCAGCCATCCCTCAGGGATGGCGTCCCATAAGTCCCCGATGAACACGCCCGCCAGCAAGGCCAGCGGTTGGACCTGATGCACCATGAGCCAAGGCACTTTTTCGTGCAACAAGGCGTATATCAGGAGGGCAAGCACGCTCCAATACAGGAAGAATACCCGGATGCCGTCTGGGGCAAAACGCGATTCCGGTTCTTCAAGGGAATCATCCCGGTTTGAAAATCCCGTTGGAATGAAGGAAACCAAGCCGGCAAACTTCCTTGCCAGCACGATCCCGATGGCCACGCAGATAAAAATAAACCACACCAGCACGGTGGACCGGGGATTGCCGCTTTTGAGCAACACCACGTGCCAATAGGTGTAGACCGTGGCCCAAAACGCGACCTGAAACGCCGTGAAATACGCCGGCCCCAACGCTTTCCACGTGTACACGATGAAAGCCAGCACGGCGAAGAAGACCATTACCGGCTCGTAAATCAGCAACCGGGGGATGTAATAATCCGGCGGGCCGGCGATGCGTGGCTGCATCTCCTGCTGCCCCATCCAGTAGAGCAGGTAATCGATCACCCCGGCTTTCAGACCCGCGGGATGGTGGCCCATGTTGGTGAACAGAAAAGCGAACAAACCAAAGGCCACCAGCACCGCACCGGCCACCGGCAGGTTATTCCGGGCCAGGCGGGTGAACAGGTTCCCTTCCGCCGGCTGCTCCGACGCAAGGCGCCGCAAATAAGCAAACAGCAGAAACAGGAAGATGGCGGCCAGCACCGCACCGGTGATCCACAAAGGAATCAAGCGGGGATGGGCTTCCTGGAAGCGGGTCCAGGTCTCGCGGAGGATATCGATCGACAAGTCGGATTTGCCCCAGGCGGCACGCAGTTGCTGGGCGTATTGGCGGAAATCCGCCCGGCTGGTGGCCCAGTAGACCAGGGAAAAAGCCGCGCAGGAGTAAAGGCCATACAATGCCAGGATTTTCACAAAGGGAGCCCGCTGGGCGAAGATGTCGTACAGCGCCTTCCGGCGGATCTCCGGCTGGTAGCTGAAATAATAAAAAATCCCGTAAAAGGTGATGAATGACCCCAGAATAAAACCGGTCATGTACGAATTTTCCTTCGTGCAATACAGCAACGCCAGGAAAAAGGTCATCCATACCAAGTGGCAGCCGCGCCGGGAACGGAAATACTCCAAGGCGAAGAGGAGGATGCCCGCCGCCCAGGCCGCCATATAGATGTCATTCCGGGCGAAGCGGGAGAAATAGGTCAACGTGGGCGAAGTGGCCACCAGGAGCAACGCGGCGAACGCCCCGCTGGCCCCGATCCAGGGCCGCAGCCGCCACACGAGGAAAAGGAGGAAAATCCCGATAGTGGCATACGGCAGGCGGCCGACGTAGTCGTAATCCCCGAACAACACGAAAAACAGGCCGCCGAAATGGTAGAGAAACTGCCCGTGATAGGTGGGATCGTAGGTGTGCTGATAATTCCCCTTGTAAAACTGATGCGAATAATAGGCGTGGATGGATTCGTCATGGTGATAAGCCATGAGGTCGAGGTCATAAAGGCGTACGAACGCCCCGAACAGCATCACGCCGAATACCGCTACCCCCAGCCGCGTGAGGGACAGGGTTTCCTGGGATTGGGAAGGCATGCGAATCGCCGAGGCTCCTTGATCGATAAGGTAAGACAGAATTTTTGTGGCGTTCCGGATATTTGTCTAGGTCAAGGCGGAGGGTACCCAAAACTGTAATGAATTATATAAAATTTTATTATATCGGATATTCATTGGGCCGGATCGGATGGTCAAGCGCAATGGCACGTTATCTGCCGCAGACAGGCCTACTCGGCCAATCCGCTTCCGGTTTCGTAAAGAATCCGTACCAATTCCAGCGGGTGTGAAAAATCCCATTCGATCCCTACGGAATCGATATCGTTTGGAAGGGTACCGGGTGTTGCCACCTCCGGCTATTCATAGTCATTCCCTTCGGGATTGTTTGCCAGGGGATCAACCCTGGATATAATCATCTTGGCTGTCGGTACCTATTTCCTCACCTCGATCCGCCCCATGGGATACCAGCCGGTGGCGTCGCGGCCGGCGATGGCCAGCTGGATCTTGGGATTCTCGGACAGCTCGTCGAGCAGGCCGAGGGAAAGTTCGTATTCGCCTTCGGGCAGATCCGCTGGAACGGCGATCGCGCCGTCGCACAGGTTGTCGCCGGGCAGCCAGGAGCGGATGTCGGATTCGGTATAGAGAATCGATGTGGCTTGCTTGTTCATCAACCGGAACGCCAGGCGGTAATAGCGGTAACAGGGCGCCACGCCCTGGTTCTCCCACCAGGAGGTGAACGCCAACGATCCGCCGGGCTGGATCATGGAAGGATAGGTGAACTTCCGCAGCACGAAGCGGTACCCCATGGATTTCAGCCAGCGGTTCACTTGCGGCCACCACTCCTCGGGAACCGCGGACGATTTGCCATTGAACGAGCTGATATGCCACTTGAGGGACTGGTCGATGATGTAGTCGATGTCCCACCCCATGTCTTTCCAGTGCTGCATGACCCAACAGACTTCGAGGGAAACCGGGGCCTTCTTCCAGGCGTCCTGCAAGCCACAGTGAATGATGGCCTGCGGATAATAATCGTTCATGTGCGACCAGGTGGGGCTGAAGCCGCCCATGTCGCCCAGGCAATCGGCCCGCCAGCCTACATTGCGTTTCGAGAGGCCGTAGCGGTTGGTTTCGGGATCGGTGAGGAGCATAACCATCGGCGTGCGGCGGAACGATTCGACATAGGCGTCCACCAGCCGCTCGCGGGTATTCGGCGTCAGCCGTTCGGAGCCTGCGCCTTCGCCCCACGCGCCGACGATGGAGAGATCGACGCATTCCAGGTTGGGATGGCCGTCATAGCGCGCTCCAAAATCGCGCACGAAGTTGCCGAAATGCTGAACATAGAGCGGATTCTCGGGATCGGTGCGCCATTTCTCCTCGGGCAGGTCCTTCTCCTCACCCACCAGGGCGCGGTACCAATCAGGGACATCGTTGTCCTTGCCGGTCCCGTAGGGAGCGACACGCAACCACAAGGTCTGGCCGCGCTCATAGGCGGTGCGCAAGGCTTTATCGATCAAATCCCAGCGGTACTTATCCGGCTCCGGTTCGAGGAATTTCCAATAAACGCGGAAATAGGCGATGGTGGTGTCCGGATGGTTTGGATTCTTCAGGTCCCCGTGTAACTCCTGGTATTGGATGGGGTAACCTTCTGTCCACGACTTGCCCTGGTTGAGCTCGTCGCCGTTGAAGCGCTGGAAGGTCATAAAGCCCATGTGAGGATTGTTTAAGACATCATCGATTTCTTGCGGACGGACCACGATGGTCTCTTGCGCGAAGGTGGAGAGGCCGGCAAAGAAAATCAGAATGAGGCTATACGCCGCGGCGCGCATGGTTTTTTCACTCCATAAATGAATCTAAGTGATACCGGCTTGACCATAGCAAACGAGGGGGAATTTGTGCAGGGGATGGCCGGATCGGCGGGGTGAGGGGGGCGCTGGGAGAGTGAAATTTTTCCCCTCTATGCGATCGAGCCGATCGTGGCCGGTGAAAGTCGCGATTGACGATATTCCCCGGCTTGTGAGAAAATCAATCGATCCGGTTTTGATGACGCAGAGCGTTAGTTCGCGAGGCCGCTGGACAGGGCCGGAATGGAACGGATTTTTCTCCGACCGGAGGGAATGTCATCCTGCAAGGAGCGAGGATTCGCGTATGAAAAGTAAACGGGTAACCCATGGTTTTACCTTAATTGAATTGCTGATCGTGGTGGCCATCATCGGGATTTTGGCGGCGATCGCGGTGCCCAACTTTCTCAACGCACAGATCCGCGCCAAGATCGCGCGGGTGCAGGCGGACATCCGCACCCTGGGGATCGCCATCCAGATGTACGCCACCGACAAGGGAGATGTGCCGCCGGACATGAACACCGGAGGGTTTTCCTCCTACATGGTCAATCAACTCAAGATGCTGACCACGCCGGTGGCGTATGTCACCAGTTTTCCGCCGGATCCCTTCAATCCCGGCGCGGATGCCAACGAGGCCAGCTGGGTTCCGGGCGCGCAGCAGTTCCGGTATTCCGAATATATTACGAAAAAGGGGAGCGCAGGGACCTTTTGGTCGCCGTTCGAGCATGTCGAATTAAACAAGGGGCAAAACAACATCAACTACCGGGGTTTCTTGTTTTCGGTCGGCCCATCGCGGACCCGGTATTTTGGGAGCGATTATTCGATCGGGTGCTGGCACATGAACTATGACAGTTCGAACGGTCTGACGTCGTTCGGATCGATCCGGCGGTTCATCGAGTGAGGGAGCGCGGGGATCAGAATGCACCGCCGAGACGTGAAAGACGCGGAGAAATACTGGGGCGGACTGGTTAGGCCGGGCGAGCATTGTTATGCGGATTGAACAACGGATGGCATGAATAAAACACGGATGACACGGAGAATGGGACAGGATTTATGTGTATTTTGAGAGGTGAAAGCCCAGCGAAAGGTTTCCACTCACCCTGCCCCTCTATCGAGGGGAGAGGGTTAGGATTGTTTTGTAGGGGGGGCGGACCTTCGTGTCCGCCCGAATCACCGAGTGGACGGAATGCCTTCTTCATCAGCAGGTACGTATTTGTCGGTTGGCCCGGAAAAATATTTCTTGATTTTACCGAGGTAGTGGGAGGGAATTATCCGTGGAGGGAGGATGAAGTAATGAAAGAAGCCATCATCGTATCCAATTTCTCATGCGCGATGATCTCCGCCAAGTGGGCTTTGGATCTTGGATTCAGCCAAGTCCGCCAGATTCTATTCTTGATAGGTGGCCTGTTGCTCGGGCCGGTCATGCTGTTGATTCTTTATATTTTTTGTGTTCAGAAAGCCATGAAGGAAGGGGGATCCGGGGGCAAGGTGCTTTGAAGCGGGACGATGGAGGGAATGGACCAGCAAGCGGGTTCCTTCTTTTTTGGTTCTATGGTCCCCGGGCTTCAGCCCTGGGATGGTCACACCCATGGCCTTGAATTCCCTCTCCCTCCGGAGAGGGTAAGGGTGAGGGAAGATGGTCCGGAAATGGCAATCCCGTGTGGATCAGAAATCCGGGATGCTGAGCGGAAGGGCGAGACTCCCGCCAAGCCGCATGGTTTCGATACGCCTTACGATGACCGCGGCTCACCAGGAGGTTCGCCCACCCGGAGTAGGAGTTCGGAAGGAAAATTCATCTCTCCGGATGGAATTAGGAGAAGATCAATCCAAAAACTGCAGACGGCTGACCCGTTACTCACCAGCGCTTGCCGCGCAGCCGTTGGCGGTATTGCGCCAGGGAATGATAGGCCGTGGAGAGCAGGTACAAGGATCCGGCGGTCATGACAATGGTGGCCCCGGTGGGGAGGTTCGGTTCGTAGGAGAGGAAGAGACCTGCCGAGGTGCAGATCATGCCTACTCCGGTGGCGGTGAGCATCATGGGCAACAGGCCGCGGACGTGGTGGGAGGCCATCGCCGCGGGCAACGTCAACAGGGCGAGCACCAGAATGATGCCCACGACCTGGATTAACACTACGATGGTCAAGGCGGTCAGGCACAACAGGAGAAGATACACCGCGTCCACGCAGATGCCCTGCAGCCGGGCGTATTCTTCATCGAAACACACGGCGAGAAATGGTTTATAAAAAAGGAACACGAGCAGCACGATGAGGCCGTCGAGGACGGCGATGATCAGCAAATCACTCCGGGAAACCATGAGGATATTGCCGAAGAGGTAGCTCATGAGGTCCGCGTTGTAGCCGGGGGTGCGGGAAATAAAAATGAGTCCGGCGGCCATGCCAATGGCCCACACCGCGCCGATGATGGTGTCTTCACGCTGGCGGGCGCGCAGGCTGATCACGCCGATGAGCAGCGCGGCCAGGATGGCGAACAGGACCGCTCCAAGCAGCGGAGGATACCCCAAATAGTAAGCCAGTCCCATGCCCGCCAGCACGGAATGCGAGATCCCGCCGCTGATAAAAACGATCCGCTTCACAACGACATACGAACCAATGATCCCGCAGGCGAGGCTGGCGAGGATCCCCGTGAGAAAGGCATGCTGCATGAAGGTCTGGTTCCAAAGAACTTCAAAAAATTCCAACAAGGATGGGCTCCTGATTTAGACCGGCTCGTAGCCGGATGGCAGAATATCGCCGTGATTGACCAGATGAACATGCGACTGGTAAATGTCCTGAATCATGGAATCGGTGATGGCGGTGGTGGGGTGGATCACCATTCGCCGGTTGAGGCACGCCACCCGCGTCACATGTCTCGAAACCACGCCCAGGTCGTGCGAGACCAGGATGATCGTGCATTTTTCGTTGATCTTATGCAATAGATCATAAATCTGCTGCTGCGACAGGCTGTCCACATTGGCGGTGGGTTCGTCCATAATCAACAGCCGGGGCTCGCCGGCCAAGGCGCGGGCAATAAGTACTCGCTGGCGCTGGCCGCCCGAAAGGGTTCCAAACCGCCGGTGACGGAACGCCAGCATGTCCACTTCCGCCAGGGCCTTTTCGGCCAATTCCCGTTCCCGCTTGCGGTACCCGCCGAACAGAGAGGCCCGTCCCAGGCAACCCAGCATCACCACTTCCAACACCGTGATCGGGAACTCCTTGTCGAGGTTGATCTGCTGGGGAACATAGCCGATCTGAGAAGAAATTTCCCTGGGCGGTTGGCCCAGCACCAACACGCTCCCTTTTTGGGGAACCAGCAAACCCGCCACGATTTTGAGCAACGTGGTTTTCCCGCCGCCGTTGGGACCGATGAGTCCGACGAATTCGCCTTCGCGCACGCGAAGGGACACATCGTCCAATATCAACTCGCCGTCATACTGAAAATAAACATTTTGAACGTCAATCAAAGGGTGAGTGCTCATCGAAGGGCCTCGGCTAAGGCCTGCGCGGTTTTTCTCAGATTGTCCACAAGATCCTTGGCCAACGGATCGATGGCCACTACCCTTCCCCCGATTTCCTTGGCCAGGGTCTCGGCGGTTTTCCGGCTGATCTGCGGTTGGACGAAGATGACCTTAATCTGGTTAGCCTTGGCGGTCGCGATGAGTTCCGCCATTTGCTTCGCGGAAGGCTCCTTGCCTTCCACCTCCACGGGGATTTGCTCCAACTGGTAGGTGTCGGCGAAATATCCCCAGGCGGGGTGATACACAATGAATTTCCGGGAACGCAATCCGGTCAATTTTTGGGTGATCTCTTCATGCAACGCTTGCAATTCGGTCAGGATTCCCGCCAGGTTTTTTTGGTATCCGTCCGCGTGGCCAGGATCGATCCCGGTGAGATATTTGGCGACGGTGCGCGCTTGGATTTGGACGCGGATGGGACAAAGCCAAATATGGGGATCCAACAGGCCTTCGTCTTTTTTCTCATGCGCCTCCGATTCTTCCGCTTCATGCGCGTGGCCGGCCATGGGGAGCAAGGTGAGTCCCTCGCGCAGATCGGCCAGGGTGAGTTGCGGATTGAGGCTTTGAATACGCCGCAGCCACACCTCCTCAAAAGGAAGGCCGGTCTGGAAATACAGCCGGGATTTCGAGAGTTGTACCATTTGCCGGGGCACAGGTTCGTAGGTTTCGGCGGTTTGGCCCGGCCCCACCATGACGAACACGTTCACCTGCCCGCCGCCGATGCGTTCGACCAAATAAGCATGCGGCAGGATGCTGACAAAGACATTGAATTGGTTTTCCCCCGCGTGGCCGGCCGGCAAGGGAAGCATGAGCAGGCCGAGCCAACCAATACGGAAGAGAGTGAAACTTAAAATTCGCATGAGTTTCCTATCCCGTGACTCCGGTATCCTATTCTGTGATTGTGACCGATTCCCCAATGCAGAACGATGAGAGTGCTTTAATTTCCGGTATAAGCATGGATGAGAACGCTAAACCATTCCCTCTCCCTCAGGGAGGGCTAAGGTAAGGGTAACCCTGAAAAGCCGGAATCCATTCTTTCAGGGCGATCGAGTAAAGAATTGCGCGGAGTCACGACGCGCAACTTGCGCATATTCCGCGAAGGTAGAGCTCCTGTTCCTCGATTTGATATCCGGGAATCCCGGACTCCACTACCGGCATGATACACTGGCTCAGGCATTCCACCCGGCCGCAAATCCGGCAGGTGAAATGAGGATGGCAATGCCCGCGGTGAATGCCATGGCACACGGCGAAACGCCACAACCGGTCGCCGGCTTCGATGCGGTGCACGATCCCCGCGTCTACAAAACATTGCAACGCGCGGTAGAGAGTCACCCGGTTGATGCCGCTCGGCTTCAACCGGGCATGAATCTCCTCATGCAGCAACGGCGTATGCTCTCGCAACAGCAACCCTAATAAAGCCAGGCGGGCTCGTGTCGGTTTCACGGCGGCATCCTCCAAAATCCGCCGGGCGGCCGCCGGATGAGAATCCGGTTGGGTTTTCATATCCTTCCCTCAACGAGATCATTATAGCCGAATGCAACTGAGTTGCAAATGAGAACAATGCAACAACGGCTTCTTCCCGGGAGAAGCGTTGATGGAATCAGCCGCCCTGGATCATTCTTCTGTTCGGGCTCGGCTTGGCGCCGCATGAAAAAAGCGGAGAGCAACCGGCGAACCTCCCGGCTCTCCCCGCCCATCAGGCCATCACGATCCAGGAGACCGCCCGGTTTTTTCGTCCTCGCGGTCCCTCCTTCTTCGAGATCCCCGTTCATTCAAGCGGGAACGCTCATTTCACCATAAACACCGGCTCGGCTGTGGTTTCGACTCCCACCATCGACCCGGTAGTGGAACCATCCTGCGTCCAGCCAATTACCGACCAAGAATACATTTCCTGGTTGGACAATCCCGGCCCTGTGTAGAACACATAGGTCTGGTTCAATATATTTTCCGACCAAAGGAGATTGTTGCACGAGTCGATTACACTCACCGTGTACATCATTGGCGGTGTTCCTGCCGGAACAGACCATTGAAACCGTACGGGCTGGGATTCCCGCTTGTAACCCAGCGGCGACTCCGGGGTGATGGGCACAACCGGTTTCACCATGATGTTCAGCTCCGTATCCTGCCCGGCTATCAAGGTCACATATTCTCCGTCCCCGTTGGTAGCCTGGCTGTCGGCTTGATACGCCACACAATACACCCGGTACCGGCCCGCCGGGATGTCCTTGAAACGGTAGAGCGGGACGAAATCCGGGGATTGCTCCATATTCATAACCGTCGCGATCCATTCTTTTTTCTCACAACCGATGGCAGCGCCACTGTCCGGAATCAGGAATACGGTGGCCATCTCCACTGGAGTCCCATCGGTCCGGCTAATGGTCCCATGCACGTTCGCCCCCCCGCTCCGGGGTCCCAAATCCACGTTGACCCCCGGGGTAGTCTGGCCGGCGGCCACGGTGATCCCCTGCACGCAGACCGTTTGCAGGGGAATGGTGGAAAATCCCGGAATTTCAATATCCTCCGGCAAGCCGGGAATACTCATCGGTTCCGACGGTTCGAATTGCACGTCATACACACCCGCGGGCAGACCGGTAATGGTATAACGGCCATCCATTTCCATATTGAAATGGACATCCTCAACCGACTGATTGGTCCCCGATTGGTAAACATGCGCGCTCACCGAAACCAACATCGGTATGGTATACATGACGCCATTCCACGCCTGGATCATCCCGCTGATGCCGCCCGCGGGCACGAACCGCACTTTGACCGGCACAGCGGCCGTAAGGCCGGAAGACGTGGCGGTCACCGTCACTTCCTCAGCCGCCGTATCCCATATCAAAACCGTCTTTCCCTCCGGCCGGTTGACCATGACGGTCGTGGTGGAGCCGCCCGGGCTAATCCGCGCCGAACCGGTGACGGTTACTGTGACCTCCTTCTCCCGGTCTCCCTCCTCAGTCCCCGGATTCACGATGCGGCCGGCCGCGTCGATCAGGTCGATCCGGACGGGCAGGAAAACCTGGTTCCCGGCGTTGAGGCTCACCGGCTTCTCCGGATCGCAGGCCGTGAGACGCAACCCCGCCGCGATACCGGAAGGGAGGCTGACTGGGGTCGGCGTCCACGTCGGCGTAGGAACCTCGGTGGGCGACGGTGTTGGCTCGGCGGGAGGGATGGTGGGGACCGGTGTCCCGGTTGGCACCGAATCCGGAGTGGGTGTGGGCGACGGTTCTTCGGAAGGCAAACAGATAACGGAAGGATCGTTTTCATCCCCATCGAGAAAATCGACATTGTAGAACTGCCCTTCCGTCAATTGGATAAATTCAAAGTTGTCAAGATATGCGGTTACATGATCGGTTGAACTGGGATTGAACACCTGGATCAGGGGCTGCAGGCCGCCCGGGCGGGGCATGGTCAGGGTGGCTATGCGTCTGTACTGGTTCGCGAAATACCCCCCGTTTTCCGGCCGGTTTTGCGATACAAAAACGTTGCTTCCCATGTCGATCGTGGCGATGGTGACCTGCGCGTTCGGCCCGCTGGTCCGCACCGCGCAACGCGCCAGCACCAACTGCGAAGTTGGGATGACCGGCCCGAAAATCATGACCCCCGTTCCCGGCGCGGCTTCGACGAGGACACCCCGGCCATCCGTCGCCCCGGGAAACGCGTTGTCCGTGGGAATCGCCCCGAACTCTGTTTTGGCCATGGGATATTGCCCGAATCCGGCCGGCTGCAGCGAGACCTGGTTGGCTTCGGGCGTAATACCGGAGAACTCCAGACGAAGCACCGCTTCAGAGGCGAACGCGTAACCGGAGACAGCCATGACGCAACCCATCAACGCGATATACCGTGTGAATTTGTTCATTGGAAGATCCTCCTCAGATTTAGTACGGTAGATGAACCGCATTTGGTTTTTCTGCCTGATATTATTACCGATGGATCGGAATCGAAAATAATCGAGATTTTTATCATTAAGCCCTAGCAAGTCCGGCTTCAATAAAAAAGCCTCTTCGCTATTCGGTATGGGTAACGGGCAGCGGGGAGGGGAGGTGGAATTCCAATTTCCCGCCGATCAGATAAATCATGGTGGTGAAATAATGGACATGGCGGAATCCCCGCGATCGCGCTTTCGCCGCCTGGATCAGGCGGTTCATCCCTTCCAACAGTCCGTTGCTGATTTTCGTGGTAAACCACCGCACCCCCCCGTCCCAATGCCGCTTCACCGGCTTTACGAACGCGATCACCGGCTGCATCCGGCTGTGCGCCGCCCAGTAATACCAGCGCCGCAACAACGCTTCGCCCTCCTCCGGCGAACAAGCATAGATATCCAGAAACACCCCTTTCAAATGATGCGCCTTGTTGGTTTTCAAGTCCAGCGCGCGCAACGCCGCGAACAACTCCTGCTGCGCCGCCGGGTGGTTCCAATCGTGATGCCGGGCATGCAAACAGGTTTCGTGCTGAAAGAAATTCAGGTGCCGCCAGGTCCGCTCCTGGGTGTCATATGCCCCCCCGGCCGCATTCCGGGCAGGGAAACGGACTCCCGCGCGGAAAATCCAGACCGATATCCAACCGCTGTGCTTCCAGGGAAAACTCGAGGCGGACCACCTGCCATAGCTCCGCCAAACCCAAGGCCAACCGGAATAATTTGTTTTCATTCATGGACTTGCGACACTCCCGCATGGGGTACTAGACTGGGTCCGGCCGGGGCGGAGGATAGGGACACACGGGGACGCGGCCCGAACATCGACCCCGGGGCCGGGACCGAAGCGGGGCGGTTTCTCACTGTCCCGTTTTTCATGGAATGGGATCTATTCTACGGCTTCGGGCATGGCCGAAAAGCGGTAAATCCCAGGAGGCTTGGGGGACAGTGTCCCCCAGCCTTACCCACACCAAACAGCGGGGGGCCTCTTTTTCTGGCCGGCATTCCTCTGAAAATCCCACCGGATCAGCGATTGGAAGATTTCATTACACCTTGGGATCAATTGCATCCATGAAAGGGCTGAATCAGATCCATCTGATCCTAGCGGACTTAATAATAATACCTCCCCCCCTGCCGCCGTGCGCCCGGCGCGGGGGGGGGAGGGAATGGAACTCGGACCGATTCCGGAATCCGGCTTACACTTCTTCCACCACCTTGAACCCCATCAGGTGGCTCAGGTCTTCGATCTCGCGCTTGTGATCGCCGTAGAAAACCGCGCGGTGCAGTAGGGCCATGACGCCGCCTTCCAGCACACCGGCGCCCCAGTTGCGGAACATGCTGTCCGCGTTCGCGACTTTCGTCCAGAACTGCGTGCGGCAGCCGAGCTTGTCGTGCGTCACCTTGAAGATCTCACCCGTGGAAATCAGCATCGTGTCCAGATTGATGAACTTGGCGCAGGTTACGGGCTGGCCGATCCGGTTTTCCACGTCCAGCGAGACACCCTGGCCGCTGTCCGTCTGCGTCCGGATCGTGAAGGGCAGGCGCTCGCCTTGCGGGCCGTCCATTTTGGTCGCCGAAGTGCAGTGGAAATGGATCAACGCGTCTTGCGATACGTCGAAGACGGGATCGGAGATGAATCCGGGCACGTCGAACGCGTAGCCGAACATCAGCATGGTGAGGGTGGAATCCATGTCGCCCTCACACGCGCCCACCAATCCCAGGTCGTTCAGTTTGCTGAAGGCCAGACATCCCTTGGCGGGTGCCCCCATGCAGTTGGAACTGGTGACCGCCCGGCAGCCTTCGCGCCGCATGATATTTTTCAAGGCCAGGTAAAAACGGGCCGAGTTGATGACCTCCTCACGGCTCGGCTCCACGACTTGGTTCGCTTGACTGAACCAATACGCTTCCGCTTCGGCCTCGGCGTCCGCCAGAGGCACGGCTTCGTGCTCTTTCAGGGTTTCTTCTACTGTAACGGGCACGAGTTCACAGCCCAACTTCTCCTTGATTAGATCCGCGTTGCAGGCCGCCGCAGTGCCCACGGGACCGCGGACCACGAGGATCTTGGTGTTCTTGAGATGCGGGCCGACACGCATCAACCTCACGACTTTCTCAATATCGCTCCAATTGCTGGAAGGCATCAGAACGACTTTGTGGCCTTCTTTTTGCCAACGGGGGAAATACATCCAGCCGTGGCCGCTGAACGGCTGGCTGAATACAGCGGTCTGCACGCCCACATTGACAATGTCGGTCATAGCCTGGAGTGGCGCGTCGCCTCCATGCGCCTGGAGATGGAACACCAGCACGCCGTCCGCCTCCTTGATCTTGGGAAGCACGGATTCGACCTCGGCCGGTGGAATGATATCCCCGCCCACGAATTTCACATCCCCCAGCTTCGCTTCCAAGCCGGCTAGGTATTTTTGAAATTTATCGATCTCGCCTGTGGGCCGGGACAAGTAGATTCCACCGGTCCGCCCGATATAGACTTGATAAATTTTGACGGGCGGGAGCTTTGGCGCCCAATCCCCGTTCTCCTCCGTCCGCCCGAATTGGGCATTCAGCAGCATCGTGCCGATTCCTGCCGTCGTTGTGCCAATGAATCCTCTGCGGCTGATGGGACAATCCATGATGAACCTCGTTTTAGTCTTGATAGTCCACGTATCAAGGAATGAATGATGATAAGACATTGTTGCATACCCATTCTTCCGTTGTCAATTAAAGCCCAGTGGTCGATCGGAAATTCATTTCGGGATATTTCCCGCCCCCGGAAATCGTGATACTGTTTGAATTCATTCGAATCGGATGCCTTCAGCGCGGGTTTCTCCAATTCATAGGAAGGAAAAGACGGTATGCTCGAAACCTTAATCGAGAATGAGCAGTACAACATCGGCTACCTCTGCACCACGCGGCAATGCGAACTCGGCCGTGCGGAGCACACAGCCATGCGCTGGGTGGCCGCGGACGGGGAACGGAAGGATTTCACCTACCGGGATCTGGACGGCTTGTCCAACCGTTTCGCCAATGTGCTGAAAAATCTGGGTTTTTCCCCCGGCGATGTGTTTTTCACCTTCCTGCCCAAAACGCCGGAACAATTCTCCACCTTTCTCGGATCCCTGAAGGCGCAGGTCATCACCGGCACGCTCTTTTCCAACTTCGGAGAAGAAGCCATCCTCGACCGCGTGGGTGACGCGAAAGCGAAAGGGATCATCACCAAGAAAAGCTACCTCAAGAAAATCAACCGGGTGCGCGACCGGATGCCGGCCTTGCAATACGTGATTCTCGTCGACGGCGAGGAACATCAAAGCCCCGATGTCCTCAGTTACACCCGATTGATGGATGCGGCTTCTCCTGAATTTAGCACACCTCCAACTCCGCCGGACACGCCTTCCATCCTCCATTACACCTCCGGTTCGACGGGCAAATCCAAGGGGGTGCTCCACGCGCACCGCAGCGTTCTGATGCAACACCAAACGGCACGGGATATCCTGCAATTGACCCCGGAGGAAATCTACTGGTGCACTGCCGACCAAGGCTGGGTAACCGGAACTTCGTATGGCATCATCGGGCCGTGGAGCGTGGGCGTAACCCAAGTCCACTACGGCGGCCAATACGACGCGCAAACCTGGTTCCATCTCTTGGAACAAGAAGGCGTCACCATCTGGTATACGGCCCCCACCGCCTTGCGCATGCTGATGCGCGAAGATCCCGCCTTGTACCGCCGGTTCGATCTGAGCCGCCTCAAATATATCTTCAGTGTCGGCGAACCGCTAAATCCCGAAGTGATCCACTGGGCGCGCAAAGTGCTGCATCACGACATCTACGACACGTGGTGGCAAACCGAAACCGGGGCCATCATGATCGCCAACCGCCCGGGCCTGGAGATCCGGCCCGGTTCGATGGGCCTGCCGGTTGCCGGAGTGGAACCAGCCATCGTGTCCGACAGTGGTGAAATGTTGCCGGGGAAGGAACAAGGCAATCTCTGCCTGAAACCCGGTTGGCCCTCGATGTTTGTCACCTATTGGAATAATGAAGAGGTCTATCGGCAGAAATTCCGCAACGGATTCTATTTCTCCGGGGATACCGCATACCGGGACGAAGACGGGTACTACTGGTTCATGGGCCGCAGCGACGATGTGATCAACACCGCCGGCCACTTGGTCAGCCCCTTCGAGGTGGAGAGCGCGCTCCTGGAGGTTGACGAAGTCGCCGAATCGGGCGTCATCGGCGCTCCCGACGACCTCCTCTTCGAGAAAGTGGTGGCCTTTATCTCCCTGCGGCCGCCTTTTGAATACTCCCGGGAACTGGAATTGAAAATCCGGCTCCACGTCTCCAACAAGGTTTCCTCGTTCGCCACGCCGCAGGAAATGATTTTTGTCGAATCCATCCCCAAAAACAAAAGCGGTAAAATCATGCGCCGCGTGTTGAAGGCCCGGTACCTGGGAACAGACGCCGGGGATCTCTCGACCTTGGATATCTGAACCATGACCACACAAGAAACCTTAAACAGCATTTTCCAAGAAGTCTTCGATGACGACACGATCCAAATCCACCCGCGCATGACCGCCAACGACGTGGAAGGCTGGGATTCGCTCTCCCATGTCAATCTCATCCTGGCCATCGAAACCCGCTTCCAAATCCGCTTCACTCAAAAAGAATTGTTGACCTTCAAAAACGTCGGAGACCTGCTGCGGAGCATTGAAGCGAAAATCGGCGTGTAGCCGATGGGGGGGATTTCTAGGCTTATTTATGGCATGAGGAATGACAGAAGCCGTAAACGATTTCTTCTCTCTCGGGGATAGGATTAGACCTTATAAAACATCCGGCTCCGGAGCCGCCCTTGGGACAACCGGAAAGTGGGAAAAAAAGATTTCTGTTTGCGTTCCCGCGAGAATGGAGTCTGTTTCATTAATCGCGTGCCAGGATTTCAAGATGAATGGCCTTATTGATTGATCCCGCCCCCGCCGCGCATGGTGATGTCGCCGGCGCTGTTGAGACCGTTACTGGCATCAAAGGGAAGGGCGCGGTTGGGATCACCATATCCGGCTCCCAATCCCAGAATCCGGTCCGGCCCGATACCAATCAAGATGAAATCGCCGGTTCTTAGTTCCCGCAGGCCAAAACCGGCCGCGTATTCGGGGAACAACGCGCCGATGCCATGGTCGTGATCGGGGTCCACCGGATCGTTGTCCGCGTAGCTGTAGGAACTGATTCCCTGAGGCTGAAACGGATCCAGGGGAATGGAGGCCATATAACTGACCGGTGTAGTTAACGGGGACAGGATATCGATCGTGTTGCGGGTACTTTCGGGTGTATCCCCCACGCCATGAAATACTTCCCGGATTCGTTTCCGGCCCCAGTCACGGTCGTCGTCCCACCAATCCACCAACAGGACATTTTTATCGGCCTGATGGGCACTGATAGCGGTCACCAGGCTGCGCATATCGGCGTAACAACGCGCGATTTTGGCGCGGATCTGGGCGTTGAGAAAGTTGGGTACGGCAATCGCCGCCAGGATGCCGATAATCGCCACAACAATGAGCAATTCAATCAAGGTGAATCCCTGTTTCATGGTCGCCCGCCTCCTTCCCCTTTCACAAATTCTGAATGATTGAATCTCTGCGGGAACGGGGCCTTAACCGGTGAGGGGAGGATTGATTACCCGCGTCTCGTTAGATGCTCCAAACGGCCGGTTTCAGGGAGACACTCTATTAAGTCCACTCCCGTAGCGGTATAGAAAGAAATCCCTATCCCATCCGTGTATTTGTTCGTACATCGAATTCTCATTTCTTTTTCGTCAACTCCTCCCAATCCATCACGCCCGCCCGTTCGGCCCAGCGGTGGTAGAGAACGATTAGATCGTTCGCTAGCGCAGGATGAGCCGCAATCAGATTATTTAACTCGGTGCGGTCCTCCTCCAGATCGTAGAGTTCCCACTCCTCCGGGTGTTTCGAAACCAGTTTCCATTTTCCCTGCCGCACGGCCCGGTTGCCTTCGTGTTCCCAAAAGAGCGCTTTGTGTCCCGCGCGGATTTTCCCCTCCAGGACCGGCCTCAGACTCAATCCTTCCAGCGGCTGGATCCGTTTTCCATTGAAAGCCGGCGGATATTCCACGCCCGCGATATCCAGGCACGTGGGCAGGATGTCGATCACATGGCCCGGCTGATGCGTGATGGTGTTCGGTTCGATCTGCCCCGGCCAATACGCGATAAATGGCGTGGCGATACCCCCCTCATGCACCCAGTGTTTGTACCGCCGGAAGGGGGTGTTGCTGGTGTTGGCCCAAGGCAGGCCGTAGCTTTGGAAGGTTTCCGCTGGGCCGGGCATGATAGCGGGATCGTTCCCCGGCCGGCCTTCCGCGCAACCTCCGTTGTCGGACAAAAACAGGATCAGCGTGTTGTTCTCGATCCCCAGTTCGCGCAGAGTGGCCACGATCCGCCCGACGCCCTGGTCCATCCGGTCGATTTGCGCCGCGTATACCGCCATGCGCCGGGCTTCCCATTCCTTGTGCGGCGCGTCGTTCCAGGCGGGCGCTTGAGGATCGCGGGGGGTGAGCGGCCATTTCGCGTCCACAAGTCCCATTTCGATCAGGCGCCGATGGCGCTCTTCGCGGAGGGCGTCCCATCCCGCATGGTACCGGTCCGCGTATTTTTGAATATCTTCGGGCAGCGCGTGCAAAGGCCAATGCGGCGCGGTGTAGGCGATGTATTGAAAAAACGGCTTGCCCCGGCCCGCGTATTCCCGGATCTGCCGCACCGCGCTGTCCGTGAAGGCCTCGGTCATGTAAAAACCGTCGCCCAAATCGGTGATGGACGTATTGCCGATGGCGAATATCCGCCCTTCATCCAGTTTGAAATAATTACTGCCGCCATTGATCAGGCCAAAGTAGTCATCGAAACCCCGGTCCAGAGGCCAATGGGGCCGTTGATCGCCTACGTGCCACTTGCCGGACATTAGCGTGTGGTACCCGCCCATGCGCAATGCCTCGGCGAGGGTCACGCAACGGTCGTTCAGGTATCCCTGGTACGCGGGATGCCCCCGGTCCTGGACCATATGCCCGACGCCCGCTTGGTGCGGATACAATCCGGTGAGCAACGAAGCCCGCGTGGGGCAGCACCGGGCGCAGTTGTAGAACTGAGTGAACCGGATGCCGTTCGACGCCAGACGGTCGAGATTTGGCGTGGCGATTTCCGAACCGTAACACCCCAGGTCCGAAAAACCCATGTCATCGGCCAGGATCAGAATAATATTGGGCCGCCCGTTGTTATGGGCCCAAGTCCGGCGGATCCCTATCTCCGGCAGAGCCAGGCCCGCCGCCCCGGCGGCCAACCGCTGCAGCGCCTCGCGGCGGTTCATATAAAGGATTGATGAACGCATGGTTTTAAGATCCCTTATCTGGGTGTCACTAGCATCGCAAATTCCAAGAAAAAGGGGAAGAGAAAAATTCAGGAATCCGGCAGGAAATTCCCCTCCCACTTTGAAATCGGATAATCCGGCTGGAGTGGTCTACGAAATCCACCTTCATCCGCGGACGCGGTGGAGTTTTTGTCATGAATACGTTCACCAACCCACCCCCTCCCCTCGGGCGGGAGCCGGGAGGACAGCAAGCCCATTCACCACTTCACACTGGCCCGTATTTCTTTTTCTTTTTTCTTCCCCGTATTCCTTTCGGGGAGCCGCCCCACAACGGCCCAGGATTTCAACCCTGAGAAATATTTGGTATCGGGTATGGAGAGGCAGATATCCAATCTCCAAAACAAATCCGCCGAGTCATCTATCCTTTCCCTAGAAAATTCTTTATTTTATATAGTGACACCCTCAGGCGATTCATCTTGTTAGCGGCCATCAATCTATCGTTTTTTGCGGAGGTGATACCATGAAACGTGCCATATGGTTTGCTTGGGCCGTGGGAATGTTTGTTTGCGCCACGCAGGCCCAGCCCGTACCGGAGTTCACCATCAGCGAGCCGGTTTCCCTTTTTGCCGAAACCGAAACCAAGGAAGCGGGACTCGCGGTGAACACCCAGGAAAATGAAGTGTTGTTCGTCACCATCGACACCGTCGCTATCGGAGAAGATCCCATCACCGGCGAACCGCCCCAGCAAGCCGTCGTGGGCTTCTATTATGATACGGCGACCATGACCCAGATGGGAGATCCTATTACGATTGTCGGAAATCCCCGGGGCGCGTTGCAAAAACTAAGTGTGACTTACAACTCGGTCAGCAACCGCTACTTTGTCGCTGTGGCGGCGGATGGCTATTCGCCGAATGGATCCCGGGTTCCCCTGATGGCCATCGTCAACCCGTATTCCGTTGCCCAGACCGCGGGACCCATCTTCAAGGCGTGGAGTTGGGATCCCGAAACCACCGTGAACTACCAGGACACCGCGGTGGCCGCCAGCACCAGAAACGGCAATTTGATCTACGTCAGTGAATATTCCCCCCCCGGCGAAAGCGAAGGCGTGATCGGATTGCTTTACGACAAGGACGGAAATCTGCTGACGCCGGAAATGACCCGGCTGGACCAGTTGGAGCCGGAACGGGATGAAGACGATCCCGATGTCTATTACCTGGAAAAAAATGATGTGTTTCTGTTCATCACCAACATCGATCCCTCCACTTCCAAAAACCGGATCACTTGTACCATCATTCAACCTACCCCCGGCGCGGATGGCAAACTGCAACAGGGCAACCAGCAAATTGTTTCCGAACTGCGCAAGGATTTCGACGCCGGCCACCCGTCAGCCATCGAGAATCCCTACACCGGCGAATTCATCGGCGTTTTGGATTACGCCAACGGCGCGGAAGGCGGCGACATTTTTTATTTCAACATCGGCCCCGCCCCGAATTACCTCTTGACCCAATCCCGGGAGCAGATTCCCTATCTGGAAGCGGCCGGCAATGTTCCCTTTTCTCAGCGCCATCCCCGCTTGGCCTTGGATACCAAGAACGGCGTGTTTGTGATCTCCCATAACGCGCGCGATGGCAGTTTCCAAGGCATGGTTTTCACCTTGCTTGGTCCTGAAGGTCAGATCCTGCCCGGGCGTCCCGATGATCTGTATAAACTGGTGGAGACCTCCGCCCCGGTGAGCCATGATGCCAATTACCATGATGTGAAATACGATCCCCGCAGTGGATCTTTCTTGATCATCTACTCCACGGGAGATGGCTTCACGGACGTCGTGAAGCTGACTGTTCGGACCAATTACCTCCCTGCTTCCACGGAGCATTGGTCGATTTATTGATCGGCCTTGGATGCTCTGCCAAGCCCGGGCGCTCCCCCGTCCGGGTTTTTTCTTTCCTGTTATACCCTGCCATTCAGCGGTCCAGGATTTCCTCCCTAAACCTGAATCTCTCCTCCGCGCCTCGGCAGGGATTCTGTCCGGATACGCAAAAGCCGGGGATGGATTGGATGGGATTGAAAAATATGAAAACATGATAACAAATGGAGAGAAATGAAACGGCAAGAAATTCGCCAAATGGTATTAGAAACAAGTGGGATTAGAAATTAGAAAGGAGTCAGCATGAAACGCGTCGGATTTGTCGGAATCGGGACCATGGGACTGCACATGAGCCGTAACCTCATGAAGGCAGGGTATGAACTCTCCATCTTCAACCGTACCGCCGAAAAAATGCAACCTCTCGTCGAAGAAGGCGCCATGCCCTGCGCCTCACCCGCTGAGGTCGGCCAACAATCTGAATTGGTCTTCACCTGCGTGTCGGATGTGCCCGATGTGGAAGAAGTGACGCTGGGTGAGCGGGGAGTGGCCCGGGGCATCGCGCCGGGAGGCATCATCGTCGATTGCAGCACCAGTTCGCCCGCCCTGGCCCGGCGCATGGCCGAAGAACTGAAGCCCCGCGGCATCGGGGTGCTCGACGCGCCCGTCAGCGGCGGGCCGGAAGGCGCGCGCACCGGCGAACTCTCGATCATGGTAGGCGGCGAGGAAGAGGTCTTCCTGCGCGCCAAACCGGTCCTGGAAGCCATCGGCAAGACCATCCTTCTTATCGGTCCCCCGGGCTCGGGCCAACTGACCAAAGCCATCAACCAGATCGTCGGCGCCCTGCACCTCGAAGCGGTGGCGGAAGGAATCGTCCTGGCCAAGAAGGCGGGCATCGATCCCGAAAAGGTGATTCAAGCCTTGGGAGGCGGCGCGGCGCAATCGTGGTTGCTGAAAATGCGCGGCCCCCAGATGTTACGCGGCGACTTCACCCCCGCCCGCTTCGCCCTCGGCCTCCACGCCAAAGATTTACGTTTGGCTATGGAAGCCGCACGCCAATACGGCGCGAAACTCGAACTGGCCGAAAAAGTTAACGAGATCTTCCAGGCTCTCGACCAGGAAGGACTCGGTGCCCTGGACCACTCCATCATGTACCTGCACGCCAAACGGTTGAACCAACTAAACAGCTGAACCAACGGGGAGGGCATTTTACCCGGATTCCCTGCTCCTTGATGACAAGGTCAGGTTGAGGGAAGCCTTAAAAAAAGAAATTTGTCCCCTTCCGGCAATCAAGTAAAAGTAGCAATTCTGGATAAGGTTAGGAGGAGAATCGATTTCCATGAATAGAATGAATCCATGCGGATCATTAACCTTTCTCGTCCTGACGTGGATTCTGATGCCCGCCGGCTTGGAACCGCCAGCGTGGAGCGGAGCGGATGAAATTCTGCCCGGCACCCAGCCGTTGACTTGGGATGGAGATCTATCAGTCAAAATGATGGATGGCGCGCACGCCTTCGTCGAACGAAAAATCGCCGAAACCCGCACCACCCGCCCACTGTTTTGGAACCGGGACTTCGCCTCTCCTGATGCGTATGAAAAATCCATTGCCCCCAACCGGGAAGAATTGAAGCGCATTCTCGGCGTGGTGGATCCCCGCGTTCCGGCCGTCATGGAATATTTTGGGGATGACGACCATCCCGCCCGGGCCGCGGAAACCAGCCGCTACTGCGTCATGCAAGTCCGGTGGCCGGTATGGGACGGCGTCTCCGGCGAAGGCCTGTTGATGCAACCCAAATCAACCCCGGCAGGTTACGTCGTGGCCCTTCCTGACGCGGATCAAACACCGGAACAACTTGCGGGTCTGGCGCCAGGCCTCCCTCCGGAAGAACAATTCGCCAGACGTTTCGCAGAAAACGGTTTTGCGGTCATTGTCCCGGTGCTTATCAGCCGGGAAGCCCAGGAAACCCGCCCAGGATTTCCCTCCTTCGAAGAATCCCGCCGCGAATGGATTTACCGCCAAGCGTTTCAGATGGGCCGGCATGTGATTGGATACGAGATCCAAAAGGTTCTGGCGGCGGTGGACTGGATCATCTCCACGGCGGAGGAAGGCGCGAAAATCGGAGTGGCGGGATATGGAGAAGGCGGACTGACCGCCTTTTACGCGGCGGCTGTCGATCCCCGCATCGATGCCGCCTGGGTGAGCGGCTATTTCGATGACCGCCAGAATGTCTGGTCCGAACCGATTTACCGCAACGTGTGGAGTTTGCTGCGGGTATTCGGCGACGCGGAAATCGCCACCCTCATCGCGCCCCGCGGATTGATCATTGAGTATAGCCGCGTCCCAGAGGTGACAAATCAGAAAGGCGGTCTGACTACTCCTCCCTTCCAACGCGTTTCCTCGGAATTCGCCCGGATCGATCAACTCTTGAAACCCGGATTCCAAATCCGGCGCCTTTTTGCGGGACCAGAGAACTCGCCGGCGCCGGTCGGCTCTCCGGATTCCCTCCATGCCTTCGCTGAATTGTTGGGCGTCACACACCCTTTGGCGCTATCCGAAGAATCACCCCTGGACCTCCGGAATAGGTTCGATCCCTCCTCCCGGCAAAAACGCCAAGTGCAAGAACTGGAAGACTATACGCAAAAACTGGTCCGGATTTCCGATGAAGTCCGGGAGCATTTTTTTCTCCATCAGGCCATGCCGGAATTCGCGAAACGAAAATGGAATACCGATCGCGATCATGAAACCTATCCCCCCGAACCGTTTATCGAAAAGGCCCGATGGTACCGTGAATATTTCGCGGAAGAACTGATCGGCCGGTTCGATGAACCGATGCTCCCGCCCCATCCCCGCTCCCGGAAAATCATGGAATCCGAAAAATGGACCGGCTACGAGGTGGTGCTGGACGTCTATCCAGAACTCTTCGCCTGGGGCTACCTCCTGATCCCGAACGATATCCGGCCAGGTGAAAAACGCCCGGTGGTGGTCTGCCAGCATGGCCGCCAGGGATTGCCCATTACCACCATCGAACCAAGCCAAACGGGATATTACGGAATGGGAACGGAACTGGCCAACCGCGGCTTCGTCATCTTCGCTCCACATAACCTCTACCGCGGCGAAGACCGCTACCGCTGGCTGGACCGCAAGGCCAATGGCATCAAGGCCTCCCTCTTTTCGTTCATCGTCAGCCAGCATGACCAAATTACACGCTGGCTCGCCGAACAGCCCTTCGTGGACAGCCAGCGGATCGCTTTCTATGGCAAGAGTTACGGCGGCGAGACCGCCATGCGCGTGCCGGCTATCCTCGAAAATTACTGCCTCTCGATCTGCTCCGGCGATTTCAACCAGTGGACGCGGAAAGTGGCCTCCACCCAGTTCGACTTCAGCTTCATGTACACCATCGAATGGGAAATGCCTTACTTCAACCTGGGCAACACCTTCGATTACGCCGAAATGGCCTACCTGATTTTCCCCCGCCCCTTCATGGTCGAACGGGGACACCACGATGCCGTCGGCCGCGATCCCTGGGTCGCCTACGAATACGCCAAGGTGCGATGGCTCTATACGCAATTGCGAAGGCCGGAACGCACGGAAATCGAATTCTTCAATGGAGGGCACGCGATCCACGGCCAGGGCACCTTCGAATTTTTGCATAAGTTTTTGAATTGGAAAAAGCCGGAATCCTGAGGGCAAGAGACCTCAGGCATTCAATAATACGGGCCATACATCTTCCCGGCTCCATGCAAAATCCTTTCTCCGCCGCCAGGTCGCTCTGCGGATCACCCTATCCCTTTTCCTCGAGCCTGGGTAGTATAAGCCGTTAAAATCGTGTAAAATTTGTTGTTTTATTTCTCGCGCCCTGGGAAATTCAAATGGCTATCTGGCACGAGCAATTGTCCAGTTGTTTCGTCATCCACGTGGAAGAACCAGAACTGACCGAAGAGATCCTGGACCGCATGCGCCAAGTGCTGACAGTCGCGTTTCTAAGCCGGCAATACAATTTGGTATTAGATCTGAGTTCGTGCGTTATGGTCGACTCCTATTTCATCGGCTTATTGATCAGCACCTACCGCGAAGTCAAGGAACTGGGAGGTAGCCTGCTCTGCGTGGGCCTGAGCGGGCAAGTCGATCACGCTTTCGAAGTGATCCGCCTCAACCAAGTGGTGGATATCTTTGATACGGTCGAGGAGGCCGTGCGGCATCTGAATCAAAAAAATGATCCACCCGCTGAACCTGGCCCCGCTTGATTCCCGCAGCATGCCGTTGAATCCCTTATTCCACCACTTTTTGGATGCTTTGGACTCGGGTTAAATCCCAGATCGGCGCTACGTGAATCCACCAAGTTCCCTTGGGGAGTTTGATCTGAAACGATTCGCTTTGCAACAAGGGGCTGTTTTCGTCCGGCACGCCTTGCGGATCTTGGGTGGGATTGCAATAGTAGAGATTCTCACCCCGGGGAACGATTCCCGTGGCCGGGCGGCCATACCAGAAACACGTCCACTTGTTAGTCGTCCGCACCGGCCGTTCAACCGGAAGGGAAGCGAATTGAATGGGACACCCGGCCTCCTGCGCCAGCACCAGCGACGTGTGGAAGGGAATCGCGTCGAGCAAGTGAAACCGGTAACAATTGAAGCCGCCGCCCGCCGATTCCGTCCGGCCAATGCATCCAAATAAGGGATACTGAAACCGGGCCGCGTGCTCTAACCGGTCGTCGCCGTTAAAATAATTGTCCAGGCCGGTTCCGTTCCAGGACGGCTCGGCTTCCCCGTTGATATAGAAATATTCATCGCCTTCCAGAAAAAACGACTTAGGTTCCATCGGTTCGGCCAGGCTGATCATGTTCCAACCTGCGAAATACCCGCTGCCTTCATATTCCAGCACGGGATACAACAATCCAACGTTGAAAACCCGCTGCCGCGACCGGGCATGCAGATACAACGTATCCCTGGGTACATCGACCAACTTGACATGATACCGGAAGGTGAGGGAAATGGGTTTTTCATTCTTGTTTTTCAGGTTCAACCGGGCGTTGTCATAAAAGGGCATGTAAAACTGGCAGTAGAGTTTTTTCTGGGCCCGCTGATACCCAAGCGGCAAGGTGTTCCAATCGTCTTGCAGGCGGTTGCCACAGAAAAAATCGATCAGGCTGCACAAAACGCTGGGATAGTTCAGATGGTCCCAGTAGAGGGTCAATTCCAGATTGTTCAGCACCTCCGTGACCGGCTCCTCCGCGAATTGGAATTCCAGATAGTCGATCGCGGCCGGGCCGGGAAAATTGAGCAGCATCTCTGTTTGATGGGGGTGAAGCGTATAGCGTCTCTCTTGCTTTTCGACGGATTGAAACCGCTGATACCCCGGCGTATGGATCTGGGTTACCGCCTCCACGAACGCCTTCCGGGTACGGGCGTCGAAAAGCGGCGTGAAGGTATGGACTTCTTCGGTGGGCGCCAGAATCAGGGCATTGATTTGATACTTGAAATCCGGTTGGGTGGTGTCGGTCATGACCCGGCACCGGGTCTGAAATGGCATGGGCATGTAACTGACATGACCGCTGCCGGTTTCCGATACCGAGAGGATGAAGGGGCCCGCGGCCTCTTTGAGCGATCCGCTGAAAAATTCCGCCACACTCATCTCCAGGCGGGGGCGGATTTCATTGTCGAATTCAAACCGCAGCCGTCCTTGCGCGCCGCTGGACAACCAGAGGCGGGTGATACAACCCGGCCCCTTTTCATCCAACATCACATGCCACTCGTGGCCGTCTTGAATAAGCGGATCGCCCCAAAACACCCCCGCGTCCTGCGGTTCATGGGCGGGATGATGGCTGGAGCGCATCACCAGGCGCTGGGAGGCGTCCGCACGGGAAAAACGCGTCCAATCCGTCATCCGCTTGACAAAATACGCCGTGTCTTGGCCCTTGAACTCCAACACGGGTTCCGCCCCCTCCCCCTCCGTCTCCGGCGTGGGAGACCCACATGCCACGCAACTCAAAACAACCAACAAGGTCAGGAGCCATCCCCGCGCCAATCCGCCATCACCCGGCATGCGAGACATAGACGGCGGGATCGGGTATCCCCGCTTCGGCAAATCCCTTTTTGCGGAGCCGGCAGCTGTCGCACTGGCCGCACGCGCGGCCCTCGGCATCGGGATCATAGCAACTGTGCGTGAGGGCATAATCGACTCCCAAAGCCGCTCCCCGCCGGATGATTTCCGCCTTGCTCAGATACAGAAGCGGGGCGTGGATACGGACTGGCCGGCCTTCGACGCCCATTTGGGTGCCGGTCCGGGCCATTTCCTCAAACTGTTGTATAAACGCAGGACGGCAATCCGGGTAACCGCTGTAATCGATCGCGTTGACTCCGATGAAGATCGCCTGGCTCCCCGTCACTTCGGCGAGCGCCAGGGCGTACGCGAGAAAGATGATATTCCGCGCCGGGACATAGGTCACCGGAATGGCACTGCTCATTTCCTCCAGCGGGCGGTTTTTAGGGACCTCGATATCACCGGTAAGAGCCGATTTCCCGAATTGCCGCAGATCGATTTCAACAATGCGATGATCCGTCACTCCCAGGGATTGCGCCACCCGCCGGGCGGCGTGCAGTTCGATTTCATGCCGCTGGCCATAGCGGAAACTCAACGCCACGCAGTGAAAGCCTTCGTTGCGCGCCACCGCCAACGCCGTGGCCGAATCCACCCCCCCGCTCAGCAACACCACCGCCCTTGCCGGTCCTGAGCCGTCCCGGGATGCCGGTTTTTCCTCTGTGGTCATTGTTCTTCCTCTTTCCATAATTTCTCTTTTTACGGTTTGTTATTATTTGCCCGAATGCAGGACTCTCTCAGCCTTCAATCCGTTGGATGAGTCTCGATAGGATCACACCCCACCACCTCCTTCTCCCCTATGAAGACGTCTCCCTTCTGGGAGAGGGCCGGGGTGAGAGAAAATTTTACGGCATTACTTTTCTCGTCAGATTTTCACTCTATCCCCCTTGATCCATGAAATCCACATAGCTTTTCTGAACTGTCCGTGGTTCAACCTCTGGACCACCTCTACTTCTCCTTCCCGCTCTCCCCCACGAAATGATCGGATTTGTCCTTGAACAACACGTTGAACGTGGTCAGCGATCCGTAAATCTTGGTGATATATTGCTGCAAATTCACTTTGTCTTCGTCGGTCAATTTCTTATGGGCATTGATCGCTTGCTCCATCACCCGCAGGCGGTCGCGGACCATGACGATCTTGTGGAAAAACACCTCGATGGGGATCTCCTTGGGCGTGGCGTTCGAATCGCGGGGCTGTAAATACATTTTGCCTCCAATCCACCGGTCGCCCAGAGGCGTATGGCCTACCGGCAGATCTTCCTGAATCAGCTCACGCAATATCCGTTTCAATTCATCGCGGGTGATTTCCATTGATACGGCTCCTCTCTTGACACGACTTATGATTCGAAATCCCGGCCTTGTCCACTCCGGCGGGAATGATAGAGTAACAACCACAATCCCGCACAATCCCGCGCTGCCGCGGCGCATATCGCTCATTATTGCGGGATCGCCACAAAGTTCAATCGGTTGGAAATAGCCGAAGGGAAGGACAAACAAGTGGATTTATTTTTCGTGCGGCATGGACAAACCGTGGGCAATGTCTCCGGCATCGCCGGCCTGGATCCTCCCATGACCGAAACCGGCGTCCGGCAGATAAACCAAGCCGCGGCCCGGCTGGCGCGGGAAGGCATCACCCATCTCTATTGCAGCCCCCTGTACCGTGCCCTGCAAACCGTGGACCTTCTCCGCCAGACCCTCCCGCTCGATCCGGTCATCTCCCCCGTCTTTTGCGAGACCTGGGGGACCGCCTGGAACGCCCGCACGGCTCCCGAACTGCGGGACCTTTTCCCCTGGGCGAACCTCCCCGCCTCTCTGGGCGAAGGCCGCTGGTGGCCGCAAACCGCTGAAACTATAGAGGAAATCAACCTACGGGCGCGACAAGCCCTTGGCATCCTCGAAGAACGCCACCGGGACACGGAGGACCGGGTCTGCCTGATCGGCCATATCGAATTCGGCCGGATTCTCTTTCATCACCTGCTGGGGCTGAATTCCAACCGCTCCGTGACTTTCACGTTCCGGAATGCCTCGTTCTCACACGTCCGGTGGTTCGGGGATGCCCGCAAGATCATCGTCAGCCTGAACGATGTCCACCACCTGCCGGAGGAACTATGGACGATTTGATTGACCAGGTTTCCATGGATGCACCCTACGCTGAATTTCCAGATACGGTTATACACGGGCGAAGGAGTCATTGAATCTCATGAGCAAGCGGCAGGAAATTCAAATCGGCATCATCGGCGTCGGCATGATCGGGCTGGAACACATCCGTGGATTCCGGGTGATCCCCCGATGCAAGGTGGCAGCCATCGCCGATTCCAATGAGTCCCAACTCGCCAAGGCCGCCGCCGAGTACGCCATCCCCCAGACCTTCACGAATTACAAGGATCTGCTGGCCCTCGAGGAAATCGATGGCGTCGTCATCTGCGTGCCTTCCTTCGCGCATGAGGAAATCGCGCTGGCCGCCCTCGCTGCGGGAAAACACGTCCTGTGCGAAAAACCTATGACCACTAGCGCCGCGTCGGCCTACCGCATGGTCAAACGCGCCCGCCGGGCGGGCAGAATCCTGGCTTCCTGCTCCGGCCGTTACCGCTTCAGCCCCACCGTGCGGAAAGCCCGCGAGATTATCACGGAAGGCGAACTGGGAAACGTGTATCATGTCACCCTCTCCGGGATTTCCCGGCGCAACCGCCCCGGCCTCGATTACCATCCCGCCGCCACCTGGTGCCTCGACAAATCCAAGGCCGGCGGCGGCGCCATGCTCGACTGGGGGATCTACGATTTGAACATCCTTTTCGGCCTTTTCGACAACCTGGCCGTCGAACGAATCGACGGATTTTGCTTCCGGGGCATCGATGAACCTCCGCAAGATCTCGTGTTCGACGTGGAAGAACACGGCGGGGCTTTCCTCCGCTGCAAGGGTGGCCTCACGGTGCTGTGGGAACGGGCCTGGGCGGCCCACATGAACAGTTCGACCCGCGTACGCATCTTTGGCTCGCGCGCCGGCCTGGCTTTCGATCCCCTGGCCTGGACCCAGGACATCTTTTTCCAGATCTACGAAGACCGCAGCGGCAAACCGGTCACCATCGCCCCCGCCACCGATTTCGAACGCTGGAACGTCAATCTCAATATCGTCCAAGACTTCGTTGAAGCCATCCAGAAAAACCGCCCGCCGGCCACTCCCGGCGAGGAAGAATACAAGTTTCTGAAAATCATCGAGGCCCTCTACCGCTCGCACTACAAATCCACGGCAGTGAGTGTGTAAATGACAGCCGAATCGGAGAGGCACGCCTTGTCCAGGATGTTTGGCAGAAATGAACAAGAATCTTCGCCATCGGAACGGCCATGCTGCTTGATTGAATTCCCGTCCGGTGCTACCTTCTCCCCTTTGGATAACGCCTCTGACGTAATAACATAAACATAAGAGATCACAAGGGGGACCATGGAAGAAACGCTGCTCCTGATCAAACCCGACGGGGTCCAACGCAAACTGGTGGGCGAAATTATCTCGCGGCTGGAAAAGCGCGGGTGGGATCTTGCGGGAATGAAATTGATGCGCATGTCCCGTGAACTGGCTCAACAACACTACGCCGAACACCAAGGGAAACCATTTTTCGAGGAGTTGATTTCCTATATCACCGAGGGGCCGTTGGTCGCCATGGTTTGGCGCGGCGAGGGCATCGTGTCTGCCTTGCGGCTGATGATGGGGAAGACCAATCCCCTGTTGGCCGAACCCGGCACTATCCGGGGCGACTTGGCCAACAATTTCACGCGCAATATCGTGCACGGCAGCGATTCCCTGGAAAGCGCCCAGCGCGAAGTGGCACTCTTTTTCAAGCCGGAGGAACTCTGCGGGTGAACCGTTCCTGCCCTACAAGAGGGGGATCAGGCCAAGTCCAAAAAGACCCGAAAAAAGGCCTCGAACATGTTCTCTCTTTAGATTGGAGGTGCTATAATAAAGGTACAATTTTTCAGATACACACTCTCGATGGCGGCGTAGCTCAGCTGGTTAGAGCACACGGCTCATATCCGTGGCGTCCGGGGTTCAAGTCCCTGCGCCGCTACCATGGCCCATCCTCCGGTAACTCAAATTTCCCCAATGAGTTGCCGGTTTTTTATAGGTGAAGCATGTCCAAATCGTCCGAATTGTTCGCCGCCGCCACGGCGGTCATCCCCGGTGGGGTCAACAGCCCTGTCCGGGCCTGGAACGCCGTGGGAGGCACGCCCTTTTTCGCGGCGCGCGGCAAGGGCTGCATCCTCACCGATGAGGACGAAAACGCCTATATTGATTACGTTTGCGCCTGGGGCCCGCTCATCCTGGGACACGCGCATCCGGAAGTGGTTTCCGCCATGGAAAGCGCGGTACGGGAGGGCACGGCTTTCGGCGTCCCGACACGCCGGGAAGTAACCATCGCCCGCATGATCGTGGACGCGGTTCCTTCCATCGACAAGGTGCGGCTGGTCAATTCGGGGACAGAAGCCACCCTCAGCGCCGTCCGCCTGGCCCGTGCCTTCACCCGCCGCAGCAAGATCGTCAAGATGATCGGAGGTTACCACGGCCACCACGACGCCCTGCTGGCCCAGGCCGGATCGGGCGTGGCCACCCTGGCGATCCCCAGTACCCCGGGTGTGCCGAAATCGGTAGTGGAAGATACCATCTTGATCCCCTACAACGACATCGACGCCGCGCGCGAGGCGTTTCGGAAGCACTCCAAGGAAATCGCGGCCCTCATCGTGGAACCGGTGGCCGGCAACATGGGCGTGGTCCCTCCCCAGCCCGGCTATCTCGAAACCCTCCGCGTCCTCACCGCCGAGCACGAATCGGTGCTGATCTTCGACGAAGTGATGACCGGCTTCCGGGTGGCCTATGGCGGGGCGCAGGAACGCTACGGCGTGCTACCCGACCTCACCACCCTGGGCAAGATCATGGGCGGCGGCATGCCCATCGCCGCGTATGGCGGATCAGACCTCATCATGAAACATGTCGCGCCCGAGGGCGAAGTCTACCAGGCCGGCACCCTCTCGGGGAATCCGGTGGCCACCGCCGGCGGGATCGCGACCCTGCAACTCATCAAATCCCCCGGATTTTACGAGAATTTGGAGCAAAAAGCCGAAATCCTGGTCCAGGGACTGCGCGAGGCGGCCCAGGCGGCGGGCGTCCCGGTGCAAATTAACGCCGTAGGTTCAATGATGACCGTCTTCTTCACCAACCGGCCGGTCACCGATTTCGCATCCGCCTGCCAATCGGACACGCAACGCTACGCCGCGTTCTGGCGCTCCATGCTGGAAGCCGGAATCTACCTGCCGCCCTCCCAATTCGAGGCGTTTTTCCTCTCCAACGCCCACTCCAACCGCGAAATCGAACGCACCATTCACGCCGCCGAAACCGCCTTCAAGGCCGTGGCGGGATGATTCGTCGCGTCTACAACCATTCTCTTCCGTCATCCCCTCCACTCCGGGAGAGCGATACGATGAGGGAATTTTTGTAGGGGCGGACCTAGGTGTCCGCCCGAGCTTTTCCCTCCCAACCCGCTGATCCTCCCATTTCCAATCCGAAATCTCTGCCCACTTCCATAGGGGGCACATGGCAACGTGCCCCCTGCTATCATGTGCTCACTTTCCTTATCACCTCCAGGCCTCCCTCATTTTCCCCGGAATCCTTTCTCCGCGCCTCGGCCGTGTATTTTACGGTCTCTCTCCCCTCGAATTGCAAAAAGTGTGGAGTACCGTTCCTTCGCTCTGGTTGTTCTTCGTAAATTTTTGGTTGACATCAGAGAAATGCCACGCTATTGTCCTAGTTGTACCGGACATATACGCCAATGAACGGTCTTCAGAAATCATTACCCGGTCCGGGAGGAAGGCGTTCTGTATCGAATGGTTTCAAGAAAAAAGTAGGGTCCTTGAAATGATGTTCACACCCACCCTCTTCGGAGGAAAAATTTTGCAGGAGGAAGATGATGAAGCGATTCTCTCACACACTCATCAGTTTGTTACTCACGGTTTCCGTTCTGGCCGCGGCGGTTCCCGTTCACGCCGAAGAGCCGTCGATTGCCGCCATGCGGGAACACAGCCAAAAGATCATGCCGTTTTCGTGCACGGTCGAAGTCCATCCCCTAACCCACCCCATGTTTTCCGATGCCGGGGAAGCCACACAATACGAAATGCAACGGTTGGCCGCCCGGCAGCAGGAATTCGGCCGTTCGATGGATCAGGCAACGTATGAGAAAGTTCTGCAAAACAATGTCAAATATTATCTGGAAGGGAATATGTCTGACTATGTGACTCTTTATTATTACAAATGCCTGGACATGGATACCTTCATGCTGACGGTTTACGATACCGTTCTGCAAAAAACCATGCAAATCCAGCTGTTCGATGCGTCCTTTACCGCGGATTACGATCCCAATCAACGATCATTGATGATTATGCCCCTCGGGGAAAGAAGAAGGGAAACCATTCCCTTCCTGGCTCACGAAATCGTATATCAATTGGATGAAAATACAGTAAGCGTATCCAGCCAGGACAATCATTACATCCTTGAAGCATCTAGAAATCCCTATGATTCATCCACCTTCGTTTTTTCACCCGGCCGGCCGTTTATCCCCGAAAAAATCACCCGGAACACCCTCGCCTGGCACACAGAGAATGAATACTTGGATTTTGTAACTTATGATGGCTTCACGATTCCCCACACGATCCTTTTCCAACAATATAACCAACATCCCGTTACGAACGAATTTTGGTTGAAGTATGAAATTACTTACAAAGTAACCGAATTCAAAGTGGAAGACTACATGAGTGAAAAAGATCTAGATATCGTCATCCCCGCGGGAACGCGAATCTTCAATGGCTTCACGAATACGAGTTACACCAGTTCAACGGGCACGGAGGCTTCATCCACAACCGTCCGTGCGATTGTAGATGATATGTTGAAGCAATAATAAAAATGCCGCACAATCGGATAGAAAACTGTAAACAGACATACTGTGGGAAACTTCCTTGTTTATACATTGGAGGTTCTTGGACATTCTGCTGTCATGGGACTTATTCGAGGCCTTCTGGATTTACAGATTGGGTACCTGCTGATACCTTGACAGGCTTGGATTGCTATGGATAATTCATAATGGTTATCAATCTTTAAATAATTTTAAAATCCTGAAAGTGTCATGGCCCGAGATGCCCAATCCCGGGCCTTTTTCCATAATAGCAATTGTTATACTAATATACTTTACATTCTTTTTTGTATATTATCTTATATATATTTATGTACTTCCACATGAGATTGAATACAGCAGGAAGGAATAGCCATGAAAACAATTCTCATCGTGGATGGAGACCGCGCCCGCTTCCAAATCCTCTCCGCCCGGCTCGGCAACGGCCGTCGGGCGCTGCACGCCCCGGATGGAAAAACCGCCCTGGTGATATTACAAAATCACGACATTCATCTCTGCCTCATCACCCACCCCTTGCCGAATGGAGATTGCCTGAATTTAATCAAAAAGATTCATGAAGCCTACGCGCATATCCCCGTGATCCTCCTCATCTCCGGGCCGGACGCAGATCCGGAATGGATCGAGAAAGCCTACTCGTTTGACTATTTCGTCTATTACGTCCTGAAAGCGCCCTTCGAGGAGGATGAACTGGCGCGTTGCGTGAACGAGTGCCTCAAACACGGGGGAATCGCATGGGCCAAAACCATCTTGGCTCATTACCGCAAAAAGCATCCCGGCCGGTCTCCCCAGCAAGAAAAACGGGAAAAGCGCGAGAAGCGGTTGGCGGAAATCCGGAATCTGATCGAAGAATCACCCCACGCCTGGACCTACGGAAAATTGGCGTCCCGCTTCGGCCTGTCCCGGCGGCAGATTCAATACGATCTCCAAACCCTCCGGCAACGCGGCGTGGCCATTCAATCCTCCCAAAATACCCGGGGAGGATTGGTGATCTTGCCGGATTCCCTCCCGGAGGAAACGTAATTCAGCAAAAAGTAGTGTGGATTAGCATGAAGGGCACAGACCATCATACAAGCTACCTCCCTTTTTCTTCTCCCTCTCCCTCGGGGAGAGGCCCAGGGTAAGAGAATCCCTTTCTCACACCTACTTCCGTAAGATCACGTCACCGCCCCCGCCGTCTACGAACTCGCTTTCCTCACCCGCTCCACCTCCTCAATCACTGGAATCCTTTATCCGCTCATCCGTCTTTCAATTCACCCTCCAACTCCCCATCCTGCTCATCCTGTTCATCTTGACCATCTTGATTCAGACAATCCACCGCGCCTCGGCGGGTGCAATTCATACATCCCCCCTTCTCTCACCTCAACCACAACTTCCGGTCCAACGTGCGGTATTGCACGGCCTCGGAGACATGCTCGGGGCGGATGGCCTCGCTGCCCGCCAGGTCGGCGATGGTCCGGGCCACTTTGATCACCCGGTCGTAGGCGCGCGCTGAAAGCCCCAGGCGCTCGAGACCCGCCCGCAGCATATCCCGGGTAACTTCGTCCATAGCGCAATAGAGCTTGAGATCCTTGGAATTCATATGCGCGTTGCAAAAAATGGAAGTCCCTTCAAACCGCCGCCGTTGAATTTCCCGCGCCACCCGCACCCGCTCGCGGATAACCCGGGACGGTTCGCCCGAGGGCGGCGCGTGGAGGTCGTCGAACGAGACGCTGGGCACTTCCACGTGGATGTCGATGCGGTCCATCAGCGGGCCGGAGAGTTTGGCGATGTAACTCTGGATCTTGTTGGGCGGGCATTTGCACTCGTGCTGCCCGTCGCCGAAATACCCGCACGGGCAGGGATTGGCGGCGGCCACCAGCATGAAACGGCTCGGAAAGGTGAGCGAGCCGGACGCGCGGGAAATGGTCACCACCCCGTCCTCGAGCGGCTGGCGCAGATTCTCCAGCACATTGCGCGAAAACTCGGGCAATTCATCGAGAAACAACACGCCGTGATGCGACAGGCTCACCTCGCCGGGGCGGGGAAAGGCGCCGCCGCCGATCAATCCCGCGTCGGATACGGAATGATGAGGTGAACGGAAGGGCCGCGTGGCGATCAGTGCCCGGTCCTTCGGCATCGAGCCGTGGATGCTGTGGATCTTGGTGGTCTCCAGCGCCTCCTCGAAGGTCATGGGCGGCAGGATGCTGGGAAACCGCTTGGCCAGCATG
>ERZ795060.773-NODE-773-length-41771-cov-17.897378_pt1 | contig 41771 bp, 37 predicted proteins | sample MGYA00375144_ERZ795060 | MGnify/ENA primary metagenome ERZ795060 (study PRJEB30189, sample SAMN05720157) | activated sludge metagenome | isolation source: anaerobic digester from wastewater treatment plant | place: Japan | collected 2015-05-15 ... | reverse complement strand
GTCAATAGCTTTTTTGTATACCAGGCGCTGCTGAATCATCTGCTCAAGAAAATTGCTTTTGTTTAACAGAGGGTTTCGCTCAAGCTGTGCCGGGTCCTGAGCTAATTTATCGATTTCTTCTTTAGGGAGATTATAAATACTTTTCATCTGTGCATAGTAGTATGCATTGAGTTCATTATCAGTGATTTTATCGCTGTCAATCTTTGCAATCCATGTACCGCCATATTTATTGCCACAGGAGATTGCAAGTGCAAAAATCATTACTGCAACTACTGAATAGAAAATCTTTGTTTTCATAGTATCCATCCTTTTGATAATTAGAATTAAAATATGCCTCCGGGGGAGGGGATTATCATTTACTATTTGTAAAAAGCAAGAGTTTTGTGATAGATAATAGATTATAGTAATTGTTGCAACAATTTTTTTATCTCTTCTAATTTTTTTTCTGGAGGGATTGCTCCTGTAACAAAGTTTACTATCTCCCTGTCATACCTGTCAATGGACAACCGTTTGTCTTTTTGAATGAGTGCAACTAATTTTTTAGTATCAAGCTTTGATTCTTTAGTAATGCGCATTTTTACTAATTTTGTATCCTCAATAATTTCATCAATGTAGAGTTGCGAAGCCAATGTCCGTACTTCTTCCATGGCAATCAGGGATTTTACCTCTTCAGGTGGCGGCCCAAAGCGGTCAATCATCTCTCTGGTAAGTTCAGTTAATTCTTCTAACGATTCGCAGGCTTCATAACGCTTGTAGAATTCTATCTTCTGTTTTTCATCTGCAATGTAACTATCTGGAATGAAAATATTTGTTTTTACATATACAGGGGTTCTGAATACGTGTACCGGCTTTTCTCCTTTGAGCTTTCGCACAGCATCCTCAAGCATCTGGCAGTATAGATCAAAGCCAACATCCATGATATTGCCCGATTGTTCTTTGCCTAATATATTGCCTGAACCGCGTATTTCCATATCCTTCATGGCAATCTTGAAACCACTGCCAATTTCAGTATATTCTGCAATTACCTGCAAGCGCTTCTGTGCATCTTCAGTAATGTGGGTATCCCTGGGATAAAAGAGATATGCATACGCCTGCCTGTCCGACCTTCCAACACGCCCCTTTAACTGATATAACTGTGATAATCCAAATGTATCAGCCCTGTTTACAATGATTGTATTAACATTGGGCATATCAAGCCCCGACTCAATAATAGACGTTGAAACCAGCACATCATATTTGCCGTTAATAAAGTCAATCATGACTTCTTCAAGCTCGTGTTCATGCATTCTGCCGTGTGCCACACAAAACGTTGCTTCGGGCACAAGCTTTTCTAAGTACTGGGCCTGCTCATAAATGGTGCTGATGCGGTTGTGCACATAGAACACCTGACCCTTGCGCTCTATCTCTTTTAAGATAGCCATGCGAACAATATCAGGATTGTCTTCAATAACCAGTGTTTCAATGGACTGGCGGTTTTCTGGTGGTGTTGCAATAATTGACAGATCACGGATGCCAGCAAGTGCCATGTGTAGGGTGCGAGGTATAGGTGTTGCTGAAAGTGTTAACACATCCACAAGAAGGCGTAATTTCTTTAAATGTTCTTTATGCTTAACGCCAAAACGCTGTTCTTCATCTATTACTACCAGACCTAAATTTTTGAAATGCACATCTTTTGCAAGTAACGCATGCGTACCAATGATAATGTCAATAGCTCCTGCTTTCAGTCGCTCTTTTATTGATTTTATCTGCTGTTGTGTTTTAAAGCGCGATAGCATCTCGATAGTTACCGGGTAATCAGCAAAACGCTTGCAAAAGGTTGTATAGTGCTGCATTGCCAGTACTGTTGTGGGAACAAGTATTGCAACCTGTTTTCCTGCCATTACCGCTTTGAATGCAGCCCGGATAGCCACCTCGGTTTTGCCAAATCCAACATCGCCACACACCAGGCGGTCCATTGGCTGAGATTTTTCCATGTCATCTTTTACATCTTCAATGGCTGTGATCTGGTCAGGGGTTTCTTCATATTCAAACTTTGATTCAAATTCTTCCTGCCACATGGTGTCTGCGGGATACTGAAATCCCTTTAATGCTTTTCGCTGTGAGTAAATTTTTAATAAATCCTGTGCTATTTCTTCCACTGATTGCTGAACACGCTCTTTAATGCGGTTCCATGCAGATTTTTTACCAAGTGCATCAATACGTGGTTGACGGCCATCAAGCCCCACATATCGCTGTACCATATTTATCTGGTCAAGTGAAACGTACAGCTTATCACCATCAGCATACTCTATGACTAAAAAGTCACGCTCAACGCCACCAGCACTCATGCGTTCAATGGCTTTGAAAATCCCTATGCCATGGTTAATATGCACAACATAGTCGCCAGGCGATAGTTCTAAGAAAGTTTCTATTGGCTTTGAATATTTCTGTTTGAAATGCTTTTTCTTTCGGTACGATTTGCCAAAAATTTCGTGGTCGGTGATGATACATGTCTTGATGCTTCCTATCTCAAGGCCTTCATGAAGATTTGAAATAATAATGCCAAAATGCTTTTTGGGGTTATATGTATCAAAATGCTCCTGTGGTTTAAATTCATTGAATAAATCGTACAGCCTGCGTGCCTGCCCTTCAAACGATGTGCTAACAACAATATGCCATCCTTCTTCAATGCGTTTTGCGCACTCATTGCGTACATCCTGAATCCTTCCCTGGAATGATGGTAATCCTTTTAAGTGCCATACGTTCTTGGAATCGGTTATGAATGGGTGCAGTTTGACAGCCTGCGATTCAATGTGCTGGTAACTATCGCTTAGCAATAATTGCGATGCTGGAATGCAGAAGGTGCTGTCTTTTTTGTGATTGTACAATTGATGGTAGGTTCGCTCAATTTCAGACAATTTTGCTTTCAGCTGTGGTGGATCGCACAGAAATATGTGTGGATTGTGCGCAAATGAGGTTATTGTATCGGTTTGAATTGCCAGTGGGAACAGATCGTATATGCCAGGTACATTTGCTTTTTGCAATGACTCCACTGCCTGCTGATTACGGTTACTATCGCCACGCAGCAATTCTTTTTGTATTTTTTCTTTTTCAGAATGAGACAACAAAATTTCACGGCGTGGATAAATGGTTATGGTTTCTACCTCACCAAGTGATACCTGCGTCATAGGGTCAAAGTAGCGAATGGACTCACAGGTGTCGCCAAAAAAATCTAATCGGACAGGATTGGCTGCATTGGGAAGATAGATATCGATGATACCACCTTTAACAGAAAATTGTCCGTATCGATCAACGCGTGTTTCGCGTTCATAGCCATAGTTGATGAGTGTTTCAATGATTACTTCAAATGGATATTCTTGATTTCGTTCAATGTGGATGCCTTTTTTTAAAAAAAATTCTTTATGAGGGATAGCTCGTAGCAGTGATTCAATGGTTGCAACCACAATGACAGGTTTTCCTGAAAGAAGCTGGTACAGCGCAGTAATACGATCACGTTCAATAGATGATGATGGGTTAACATATTCATACGGGAGTACTTCTAAGGGTGGAAAAGGGAAAATGGTGTCTTCATTGACAAATGCTGATATGTCGGCAACAAAGCGGTTCATTGTGTGATAGTCGGTGGTAACCACAATGGTTTGCGTTTGCAGGGTGTTAAATGATGTTGCCACAATAAATGGAAACGCAGATGGGTGAATGCCTTCTATGGAAAAGGCTTTTACGCCCGAGGCTGCCAGCGATTTGAATTCATCGGTTGATGAATATATGTTGGTAAGTTCTTTCAGGACCATGATAGTAAGTAGTAATGTGTATATTGTGTATACTATGAGTATGGTATAAATTAATTTAATAGTATGTATCAATAGGCACGTGCGTATGTATACTATTCATAAATCAATTGTACTTTTGTTTTAGGGATTTTTCAATCTTTTTGTGCGGCTCTGACCCCATTTTATTTAATTACATTTTCGATAACATTCTTATTATGATAATATTTCACACCATAATAAATGCCTGCAGTTATTCCAATAACACCTGAGGTTATGGCTACTGCAGATATGATGGTGGTAACAATACCAAAATTTGTTAAATAATACACTGCTACACCTGTACCAAGAGAAATAGTTCCGCTTGATGAAAAGAATAAAGCATTATAGCCATAATGAAGTTTATTCTGACGACTCTGGCTTAAATAATAAATAAGGCTGGTTTTATCTAAAGAACCAACTGGATCAGGTTTCGTTGTATCCACAGTAAAGGTGCCTTCCACAGGATACTTTTTATGATGATAATACCGTTTGTTTTCAGGTTTATTGTTATGTAAAAGTTTTATGGTATATGTGTATGTATCAGGGGTCAGAGCAATGGGTATTTGTACTACGCAGTACATCCCGTCTATTATTTCAGGATACAGAGTATATTCGTTGCTCTGACCCTGTGAATTGGTGATAGTAACCATAACCATAAAAGGCCTATTGCTGGTATTATATATATCGCACCATATAATGTAAGGTCGTGTGTTTGATATATCACCTGCAGGATACTGCAATGGTTGGGCGCTTTCATTAATCTGGGCAAATGAATACGTAAAGCAGGTTAAAAGCATTAATATACTTATTGTAAGTCGCATAGGTTTACCTTGACAAGAGTGATAGTATACTCTACAGTGTCAGAGCAATCAAATTATGCAACAATAAAATTAATAGAGTTAACCATATGAAACGTGTAATTTATGTCATATGCCTGCTATTTTCAATTCAATCTTCTGCAGATACTATTGATACCATTATAAACAATTTTGCGGTGGAAAGCATTGATGCCACCATTGTACAGGTTATAGCCGAAACAGGAAAACCAACTATACGCTACGAAGGTAGATACAGGGCATATAAACAGAATATGCGTATAGATTACAGCAAACCGTTTCCCCAGATTGTAATTGTAAAAGAAGGTAACCTTCAGTGGTACTATCCTGAATCAAAAGAATTATGGGTTATGCATACTATGAATGCTCCTGTTACGCATCCCTTTGCACAATTTTTTGCTTTCAAGGATAGAATCGTAATAAAAAGTAAAGAAAATACTTACTATGGTTTATTTAAAAGAGCATATAAGTATATACTCATAGATACTACTACCAGAACCAGGATTGAGGTGATAGTTGATAAACATAAAGGATATCCGGTTAAAAAAATTACCTTTACTGATGATAATGTTGAGATAATGAGGGAACAATATGAAGATTATGCATATATCAATAATGTATGGTTTCCTACAACAGTTGAAGTTGTGGCACGTACTCGCAATGGGATTACTCGTAACATAACACGGTATTATGATGTACACCTTAATATGAAAATACAACCGGATATTTTTATCCTGCAATTGCCTAAAGGTGTCAGAGCAAAGCAGATGTGAGGGTATTGTGAGGCAACTTTTCTTTCTTCTTTTGTTTATTTTTTATTCAACCATTGGTATGGCAAAAGTTGTTGTATTAGGTCTTACCGTTCCCATAAACATTGCTGATATTGAAAATAAAAGCGTTGTATCAGAACAGCAAGCAAAAGTGCTGGCGATAGCTCTTACCAATAAGCTCCATGAATCGGGATACACCACAAGCTATGTCAACCGTTACCAGCTTGAGAACGATATCTGCTATCTGTATGTTGTTGAATCGCATATTGCAGATATACAGCTTGCTGCAGATTCCGCTTTGAAAGAATATATCATGCAGGATTTACAGAAACTACTGGGAGCAGTATACAACAGGAAAACAGTGCATGCATTTTTAGTGCAGCTGAAAGAAAAGTATTTACTGGATTTAATACAGATAAATGTAGTCAATTATAATGAAAGTGATGATGTAAGTCTGGTTATAAGGGTCAGAGCCAGGAAGATTGCATGGTCGTTTGAAGTTGCCACACTTCCTATCTATGGGATAACTCCTTCAATAGTGGTAACGGTGCCCATGCATAAAGCTGTTATGACAATGCAAGGGCAGGTTGGTTTTAATGAAGAAAGGGTTACATTAGAAAAAGGTGTATTTGAGTATATGAGCTTTCCAGCAACAATTGGATTCCATGCGGGAGTACTGGTTTCACGGGAATATACGGTGTGGGAGCGCTATGGAACTGATTTTACAGTTACTATCGCCAAACCGTATGCGGGTATTGGGATATTTAAAAACAGGGGCGTTTTTGACATTTCAGCATTTCTTTATGGTGTAGCAACATACTACAAGGTGTCAGAGCACAATACGGCAGAACTTGAGGATACATATAAAGATGCAGGCATAGAACTGCGAATCCAGTCTAAAGATGATCGGTCCATTGCAAAAAAAAATAAGACATTACAGGCATCACTGTTTGCCGGCTTCTCACAGGATGAATATCTGCTAACATCACGCGCCCTGGGGATTGCACCATTACAAATCACATCGCGTTTCTATGTCATCCCATCAGCTTATAGCTTTTACACAAATTCATTTAAAAGGATATATACCGAGTATGTGTTCGATAGTTACCTGTTAGGATTTGCCAGCCGTTATACATCCACACAGTCCCGGCATATAGCTAAATTAGAATTAATGAATGAAGTGATATATGAGTTTGTTTTTTTTGAAATTTTTGGTGCATCCGGGGTATATAAATCAGAATATAACAGGTGGGAAAAGACATCCAGCTGGGGTGCTGGTGCTGATATATACTATAATACAATAATAATTAACATCGGGTGTGCCTGGAATACTGATAAGCAATTTAGCCAGTATTACATTTTTACAGGTGTCAGAGCAAAACTTTGACAGGTAGATACATATGGTATTAACTATTGAGAATAAACAATATCACCCGAATCGTTAAAATCATAATGCGCTATCGATGACATTTTCTTTCTAAATTTATCAGATTTAATAATTTTGAGAAGTGATTGAATTGCATCATTAAAAAAAATTTCTTTTGTAACTATCATATCAAAACTTTCTCTGGTAAGTGGGATAAACGGAATGTTGAAAAAATTTGCTATAGCCACCGAAGCAATGCCTGCATTTGCCTCGCCGTTTTGGATTGCCAGTCCAACTTCAATATGTGAGTATTTAACATTGGTGTAACCTTTGACCTTTTGAGGATTTATATTATTTTCCTTCAAAAGATAATCAGTTAGCACTCTAATCCCTGAACCTTCCTGTCTATTTATAAAAACTATATCAGGATGAATAATATCTCTTATGTTATGCAAAATATGTGTTATTCCAGGAGATAGAACTATCCCAATTTTTCTGTAAAACAGATGAATTATGACTACTGGTATATTTGTGCATATCTCTTGAATAAAAGGGATGTTATATGATTTTGTCTTTGGATCATATAAGTGTGACCATGCAATATGAGTAACTCTTTTGCTCAGTAAATGTATTCCACGTAAACTTCCTGTTGAACAGGTAAATATAGAGTGTAATGGATTAATCTCTTTCAATTCGTTTAGTAATATATCTACTACCGGATCATTACTTCCTGCGGCTAACAGCGCATGTCCCCCATACTCTGTTTCAGGTTGTAATCCTTTTATATTAATTTTTGATTGAGACAGTATCCATTCATCAACCAGAGATTTTGGAAAAATCCATTTCCCTGTAATTTTTGTGCACGGGATTTTATTCTCTTTTATTAATACATAAACCTGCTTTTCGTGAATGTCTAAGTATTCAGCTACTTCTTTTGTATTCATCATTTCTTTGGGCATTTCACTACCTCCATTGATAAGTCTTTGAAAAGTATTAATTACAGGAAAATAATGTATGCATAATGTATTGATAAAACAATTTCAGGATACATGACGTTTGTACCGCTTTGCATGTAAGCTTGTATCTACCATATGGCATTGAGTCAATTTTTTGCATTAATAAAACTATTGTACAATCATGAGATTACTACAGTTGCTTTTTACTACAGGTTGGTAATATATGTAGTTCTTGAGGAACAGTAAAAGCAAGTAAAAATTAATGAATAATGTGATAATTCCTGAACCATAAAAAAGAGTAAAAAAGTACTATTAAAAAGTACTATTAATTTAATGAAGAAAACATTCAGTTGAAATGGGATTATCTTAAACCATACATGAGGATTACAAAATGAGTATTGATACATTCGTGCTCATTCAAATCCATACAGCATTATGCAGTTATTGTATAGTTTTAACTGTGAATAGGAATGACTAAAAAAAATATTGCAGTATGAAAGATGCAATCAATGTTGCTGTAATTAAACGCAAAGCTACTAAAACCATAGTGATAAAGAGGCTCACATATAGACGCTTTGTTAAAAAAAATCAATGTATGTAATTAATGTAATTAATGCTGGAAAAATTCATTAGTTTTCTTTATAAATTAACCAATAATACAATGACATAAGAACTATAATAACAGTAAATGATAATACCCACAAGGTATATCCAGAATCCTTTCTTGCAAGAAGATAAAATTTGACCTCGTTAAAGTTGTTTGTCATGGGTGAGGGAGCATTTTGTTTATTCTTTTTTTTATTTTGAATCACAAACAACGTATAATCTTTATATAATACAGGATTAAGTGGAGAAATTGTTATTCTTTTTTTTACATCACCACATTCAACCATTGTAAGTTTAATGTCCTTAATGCAATTTATAAATAGTGACCTCTTGGGATAATATGTAATTAATATTTTTTCAATATAAAGATTTTGATTATTGCCAGGCTTTATACTTTTTCCTTCTTCAATGGGGAACGTATATGTTTTGCTGAATCCATGGGATATCCCATGCGCCATGAGTATTGTAATAGTGAAAATATGGATAATTGAAATGCAATATTTGCCAATTAATTGTTTTGTTGAAATTAACCCACGTTTTGTGCAAAGTGTATATAGTTTCTTTACAGTACAAAAAAATGTATTTATCATTATGAAAGTTACAGTAATGAATAATCCTATAATCCACCATACAAGGAAAAATTTATCCACCATGTTGTTCATTAACCAATGAAATATATTGCTATAATCAAGGTCGCTGAAAAATTTAAAATATTCATTGGTATAAAGCGATCCTGAAAATAGCATGATAGAAGTTATTATTAACAGATAAAATGTACTATTGATACTGGTAACAATGTTCCACAGTGTTTTCATATAATCAGTTCCCTATACGTGGGATGTTATATTCATGAAGATATGAGCTGATATAAAATATAAATGTTATTAGTGAACATGCCAGAGCATATACGGATTTTTTTCTATTAGTGAAATCAGGGATATATTTTAGATGCAAAAAATTAATGTAGAGTACCCATATAAGGGCACTGTGCAGGTGCCGGGGGCTCCATTTAAAATATATTCCCCATCCGGCATAACACCATAGTGCACCAACAAATTGCGCTGCACTATACAGAAGGAATCCATATATAATACATTTATATGAGAAATTGAAATAGTCGCTATCTGTTTGTAAAAGATATAAAGCTGAATAGAATCCGCTTATATAGAATAAACTGATAGCAAGTGATTCAAGCATAAAAAAGATATATGCAAGATAGGTTGATTTATTGGGTGAAGGTGGTATTATGCCTTTTGGATACAACAGCGATAGCAAAACAGCAATAATGAGGATTACAGTTGCATAAAAAATGGTATAATTGTTATATCGGTAATAGAGCAAAATAAGAATTACCGCAATTGTCCATGGAGTTAAAAAAACACTATCAAAAGCACCCTGCAGGTATGGATATCCGCTCATAAATATTCGTAAAAGCAGATATACCGAATGAGTGATCAAACCAATGATGAGCGTTACAAGCGATAACTGCTCTTTTCCAGTAACTATCGCCGCAAAAGATATGATGTAAAGAATAGCAGATGCAAAAAGTACACTATGTATTGAATGTATCATTTTTAGTATTATTCCCCGGGTAATAAAACAATATGTGATAATCCCCACACACACCTATCTACAAAAAAATCGCCGGTTGAAGCTACCATAAAATTTCCCTGTGCTGATTTCCCATTTATATGTGTTACAATCATTAGTTTATTTCCCGCATCCTGTTCAAATATCTCTTTATACGAAAATAAGCAGCGATAGCCATCGCACCCAATAAACATAAACCATGCATCGTGTGGAATATATGAAAAATTTTGATAAAGAAATGATTTCAGATTAAACCCTTTTACCTGCACTATACCTTTATATCCTCTGCCATGACCAACCTGCACCCAATCTGATATTGTTTGCTGGCTTACACCGGTAAAAGTAGCTCTATGACTTTTATCTGGTGAAATGCAGAGGATGTATGATGAACTGCATTGTTTCCCTTTTTCTGTTTTAGGTAATGATGAACAGTCATATTGGGGGACAGTCAAATTAATTTCAACAATATCATCAAGATATCGTGAAGTATCCCTGTCACAGGCAATGACAAGCCTTAAACCCTTTAAATCTTCTCTATATAGATTTTTTGAATACGTATTTCCTTCTTTGGCAGGTTGTATTGGCTCACGCTTATATGCCAGTATGTAGTTAAACATATTGCCCGACATTACCAGTTCGCCATAACTGCATTTTGAAACTTTACCACTTCTGGACTTAAATTGTACAATAATATCATGTGGGCCGTCAAAAACTGCATCGGCAGGTTTTTTGATTTTGATTCCTTCAAGAATATTTAAAAGCGGGATACCATGATATCGATAGGCACCTGTATATTTTCCCGTATCAGTCACTTCACGGGTAAATACATATGCTGGCGCAAAAGCTGCCAGGGATTTACTGGTCAATGTGTATACTCTGGCAGTATATCCGGTAATAGTAAGGGAAATGCCTTCAGGTAGCGGGGCTACAATTGCTTTTGGAGTTGCACCGGTAATGGCAATAACATAACGCGGGTTGTTCCTGAAATAATGCACACATACTATGTATAGTGCAAGTATACCCAGCAGAAGATATGGCAAATATTGTTTTAAACGTTCCATGGTATCATCCTTTTATTGATTATTGGGCTATGAAAATATGTACAGGGACTCAGCGTTAACTTTATCCCTGTACAATAAAAAATAGAGATACTCATATGCAAAAACTAAAACTATCATAATTCGGCATTCAATCCTATATAGAACATCCGTCCCGGGCCGGGATTAAACGGATCAGCCGCATAATCATCCAGGATATTTTTACAAGTAACATACAATAAATAATGATGTAAAAATTTTTGTTGCAGTTTAATATTGAGTATTAGAGGATTATGCAATTGTACTGTATCATATGCATCAGCGCTAAACGAAGTTGAGGTAAAGTCAAAGGAAGTATTTGCCACATACACAATCTGATCAGCAGTATAGGTTGCCCAGAAAATACATTCAGTTTGAGTGGGAAAAGCTGCATGCAGTTGTGCTAAAAATTGATGTGTTGCAACACCTTCAACTCTTTTTCCATACGTAAGACTCGTTACCGCATCATTGCGTGCATAAGTATATACGTAGTTAAGTGTACACTCTATATCTATAGTGTACAGTGATGCTTTATATTTTATTGTACTTTCAATTCCCTGGGCTGTCATGCCATCAAGATTCTTGTATTTTTCATAGGCACTATCGGGATCATAAATGCGAGCTATCTTATTTTTAACTTTTGTATAAAAATAGTCATTCCTGAATGAAAGTGTATTTTGTAATACTGTAATTTCAAAACCGGTATTGCTGCTGTATATTGTTTCAGGTTTTATCTGGTATTCTTCATTATTATCCAGTATATCCTGTCCAATATCCTTGTACTGTGACAGGTTGGGAAACATAGTCTTTATGCCACCGGCAAACCTGAGAGTGAGGAAGTTGGGGACGGCTTCATACATGGCGGATGCAACAGGGTTACATGAATCATAGGTTCCCCATAAATACGAATCCTCATCCATTTCCGGATAATGTATGAGCGCATCAGTTGTTTTATCATATACGCGTAATGTTGATAATTTTTGTGCATCGTACGAAGCCCCAAAAGATAAAAACACTATTCCGGCTCCGGTATGCACATCCCATTCGTCTTCAACTGCTATGCTTATGTATTGAGCTCTCATGTCAGCAACTTTGTATTCATCAGTGCCCAGCGTTGTTGCAAGTTGCGATGTTTCATCAAGTGCTTTTTCAAATTTATCATGTTGTTCATTACGAAAATGGATTGAAGCATAGAGTGTATTGTTTTTCGATAGAGCATATTGTGGCAATATATATGCACCATATGACGTTTCTTCAAATATTGATTGCGCATTACCGTTGTAATTTGTTGAATTAGGAAACATCTGGGCAATTGTATAATCCTGATTGAAGTAGCCTTCCAGGTTATTTCTTTGTTTCACATAAAATGTATTGATACGCAATTTCAGATTGCCAAATCTGGTGGTCAAATAAGGTGATACATTGAAGCGCCAATCCTCAGGCCAGTAAAATGCTCTATTGCTGAAGATATCTCTCCATGATCTGCCGCTTGAGTCTACATAATCGCGAGTATATACAGGGAGTGACCACACATTGTTTTCTTCATCAAAGTAGTGGAGGGAATTATTCTGAAATGTATTTGAATACATTTCGTTGCGATAGTAGTTTGCCGCAATTCCTATCTCGGTAGCATCACTTAGGGAGTATCCAATTTTGCCTGCAATAGTATGTTTTGTATATTCGGTATTATTCCATTTGCCGGTATCATTCAGGTAATTGTCAACTGCATCTAAATCAATATCACTAAATAAAGGATGTACTATAGTAACTGCCGTTCCAGAGTTACTATCTGCTAAATCATATGAAACTATTTTATCAAACCACTCCTGCCGCTTATTTCTGGTTAGTTTCTCCGATATTTCATATCCTTCAGAATATTGACGTGATACGGCAATCCATGTATAGAAGTTACCAACAGGCAGTCCTGCTTCCGCGCTTATAAAATAATTGCTATACTCACCATATTCAGCTTTTGCTTTTGCATACAGCTCTTCGGGCTTTTTGGTAATTATATTGATTGACCCGGCGCTGCCTAATGATCCATATAACGCCGATGAAATGCCCCGATTAACAATTATGCGTTGCACATTACCAACGGGTATCATTGAAATATCAATGTTCTTCCCACCATAGTACGGGTCAATGACGGGAACCCCATCAATAAGAATTGCCACATATTGATGATCAAGTCCCCGTACTGAAAGACCGGTAAAGCCTTTAGCAGTCTGTTCAATAAGAACGCCTGGAACCATTTGCAGTGAGTCAGACAGTGCTTTGTCATTGCGGGCTTCAATGTCTTTTTCAGTAATCTGGGTGTTTGTTGTTGCTTTCTCAATATTTGAAATCTTTGTTTCGCTAATAACTATCTCACCCGGATGGAACACTTTGTACCTGGGCTGGGTGCTTTGAGTATCAATCTTTTCTTCATACTCTTTTGGCTGTTGATTATCAGTTTCTGTAGTATTCTGGGCAAAGCTTATTCCGGTTGATAATACTATGACGTATAATGCCAGTAGACGTATCACTATCTTTTCCATAGTAATCCTCCTCATATGCATTGTTTTCTATGTGCCAGCATGTGTTGTGAGTGTGATTTGTCAATGATTAATTGTAATAGTAAGTAATAATAAGTAATAAAAAGTAATAAAATGTAATTATAAGTTTTATAACCATTATGGAAACAATACGTACTATGCTATCCGTATATAATTAGTTATGATAAGCTTTAAAAACATGACAGTAATTATCCCAACTTTATTGATTTTTATGGTATATTTGGTATACATATAATAGGGGGTATACTATGGAAACCGAATGTGGGATAGTCAAAAGAGTGGATGGCAATTATGCGGTGATTGAAGCGGATGCAGTTTCTTTTTGCTCTACATGCGAAAACCACACATGTACCATGCGGCAATCAAGAGGGCGACAGATCATGATAGAAAATACTCTGGGAGCCGCTACCGGTGACAGGGTTTTTTTTGTTTTCCCTTCAAAGGGGATACTGCTTTCATCGGTTGTGCTGTATGGTATACCTATTGTTTTTCTTATTGCAGGGATAATAATTGGTGCAGTTTTGTCATGGCCATTTCACGATAAGGATTTTTCCGGCATCATAACGGGAATGGTATTTTTAATATTTTCATTTGGTATTATGCGGTTAGCATCACAGTATATTGTGCAGCATAGGCAGCTAACACCAACAATGGTTAAGGTGGAAAAGCCAAAATAAAAAATTGTAGACATAAAATATAAATCATTATAGCAAATGCTTATTATTTTTTATGGTATATGTGCGATAGTTACCGGTTATTTATCTTTTGTTAAAATAGAAAGGAAAACCTTTATGTATATTTTTAAAAATGTTGCCCGTATATCACCGGAATTGAAATATCAACGATAGTTTTTACATTTAATTTATTGTAATAATGAAGGTTATTTGCTATTTCGTTAAACAAAGCGTTGTGAGCTCTTTACATTGTCAAAAAATTTTTTTCACTATTTATGGAAGTGAAAGTAACCGTAAAGATGGTTATGAAAGGAAAAAGTGATTAATAAGTTTTGAGCTATCAGATTATAACGAACATAAATAGAGCTATCAAGCAGGAGTGTTGTAAGTAACAAAGTATTTTTATCGACAAAACCTTATGAGGAGCAGCTATTGAAAAAGAATGTGCTATTAAATGGTAAAACCCCATCAGGGGTGATAATATAGTTATTATATATTAATTATAACGGAGAAAAATTGTATTTAAGAGGAGATATCGTTATGCAGGTAAATATTGAAGATAAGAAAAAACAGATAAAAGAAGAAATTGAAAAACTACAATACGAGATGAAAATTGAATTGCCACAGAGGATTGCTGAAGCACGCGCAAAAGGCGACTTGAAAGAGAATGCCGAATACCATGCTGCACGTGAACGGCAATCATTTGTACAGGCACGAATTGCTTATTTAAGCAAGCAATTGAGTCTGATGGATAGCATTGATATCTCATCAATAGAGCAGGGTAAAGTGGAGTTTGGTTCCCTTGTTACGGTACGCAATTTAGATACGGGTGAGGTTGGTGAATTCACTATCGTAACACCAGATGAAGTGGATGCTTCAGCCGGGAAGATTTCGCTCTCCTCGCCAATAGGAAGAGCTTTACACAAAAAGACAGTGGGCGATGAGGTAACAGTACAGATACCTGCCGGTACCAGGCGTTTCAGGATTGAAAAGCTTATAACCATACATGGTGAAGAACTATCGCTATAAAAAAAGGAAATATTCATGGCTATAATTAAAGAATTTACTGCACTGTGCCCTAACCAGGAACTTGTATCAAAGGTAGCAGAGCTTCCATATGATGTTGTCACTACAGAAGAGGCGCGGTCACTGGCACAGGGGAATCCTTACAGTTTTTTTCACATTACGCGGCCTGAGGTAGATTTACCTGCAAACAATAATCCGTATACCAATGAAGTATACCGGAAAGGAAAAGAAAATTTACAGCAGTTTATTAATAGCGGTGTGCTTTTATATGATGATGCTGCGTACCTGTATCTTTATACATTGACAATGCAAAATCATCAACAGACTGGTATCGTGGCAGGAGTTTCAATTGACGATTATATTAATGGCATTGTAAAAAAACATGAGTTGACCCGTGAAGATAAAGAAATTGACCGGATGAATCATATAAATATTGTAGGGGCACAGACCGGGCTTGTCTATCTTTTTTATAAAAACAATGATGCTTTGCAAGAGCTGATGAAGGAATCAATTTTATCTCCAGTTCTGTATGACTTTGTTGCTGCTGATGGCGTGCAGCATACTGTCAGAAAAATTAAAGATAACCTGTTGGCTGCAAAAATAAAAGATGCACTGCAGCCTCTTGTCCTGTATATTGCTGATGGACATCATCGTGCTGCATCAGCTGTCAGAGTGGGATTGGAGCGCAGAAAAAGTGGATTTTCAGGAGGTGAGGCATTTAATTATTTTGTGGCAACAATATTTCCACATTCAGAATTACAAATATTACCATATAACCGTGTAGTCAAAGATTTAAACAATCATGACCTCAGGTCATTTATGAATGAACTTTCCCAAAGTTTTTTAGTAGAAAAAAGTGATAGTGGTATTGTTGCAAAGCCTCATGAAATAAGAATGTATTGTGATGGACAATGGTATGTGCTGCACTATAAAAAAGAATTGCCCCTGAATGATGTTGAGCGGCTTGATGTTGCAATTTTGCAAAATGTTATATTGGCACCCATTCTTGGCATTCAGGATCCACGAAGAGATTCAAGGATAGATTTTATTGGTGGCGTAAATGCTGTTAATGATCTCATTGCCCTGGTTAACAGTGGAAAATTTAAAATAGGGTTTTCATTGTATCCAACTTCAATTAATGAGCTTATTGCTATTTCGGATAAAGGAGGAATTATGCCTCCCAAGTCAACATGGTTTGAACCTAAGCTAAGAGATGGGTTGCTTGTCCATGTTATTGGGTAAATGTTTTGGAGACGAGGGGAGTCGAACCCCTGACCTCTTGAATGCCATTCAAGCGCTCTCCCAACTGAGCTACGCCCCCGGTTGTGGTTAAAATATGAATATTTATGTTCTTAGTAATCAATCACAATATTTTGTCAATATTTTTTGGCATGATATATAATAAATTTTATAATTACACTGGATTTATTCTTGCAAAAATGATAATCATTATAGTAGTATAATATTATCTGTTACTTTAAGGATATACCATTCTGGGGTTACCGTATGGGAATTGAAATTGAAAAACTGAAAAAAGAAAATCTGAGTTTAACTGAAGAGATAGCCGAATTACGGAAAATCATTCAGACATATGAAAATGTCTTGAAGCTTAATGAGCAGGAACTATCGAACGCATACCAGATTATAGCTATGTATGAGAATATTGTTGAATATTCACGCTCTGAGTTAAAGCTTGCAACTGAAACAGCACAGGCACGGGAAAATGCCTCCCAGCTTAGTAGATTGGAATTAATGCAAGCATTTGAAAAGATAAAACAGCTTGAAGAAGAAAACAAAAGGCTCAGAGCTCAAAAAGGAAATGCATAAGGTAAATGTATAATCCAAAAAAGGCAACAGGTAGCAGAGTATGCTGGTAACATATGCAATAATATTTTTATTCATAATAATTCTTGTCATTTTTATTCTTTATTTTGCAAATATTTATATTTTTCCACGTAAATTAGAAGAAATTCAACAACTCATTGAATCAGGCCAGACGAAAATAGCAATACGGAAGCTTAATGATATTATAGAAAAAGATGACCGGAATCATTATGCGCATTATCTTCTAGCATTAGCTTATGAAAAAGAAAATAATATACAGTATGCTATTCTTGAATACAGACAGGTATTGAAAATATCAAAATTTGATGATAAGGTTGATGAGATAGTTATTCGAAAACGTCTGGCAAGCATATACAAAGCGCGTAATGCCATTGAAGAAGCAAAAAAAGAATATCTGCTTTTAACAAAATTAGACCCTGCAAATTATGAGCCTTTTTATGAGTTAGGCGTTATATTTTTCAATGCTGGTCAATTAGAGAAAGCAGCACCTTATTTTAAAAAAAGTATTTCTAATAATAGTAGACATGCTCCATCATATTATTATTTGGGGCAGGTTCAGTATAGAATGCAAAACTATGCTGATGCTAAACAGTCATTCATTGAAGCAATTAAGATTGATCCCAATGATTATAAATCACATTATTTTTTAGGCCTGGTGTTGCGACAGTTAGGTGATTATGAATGGGCTATTAAAGAATTTGAGACAGCTCAAAAGAGTGATGAAATTAAAGTTAAGTGTTTTCTTGCAAAAGGGACCTGTTTTTTAGAGCGTGAACAGCTTCCTAAAGCTGTAGTAGAATTTGAACGGGGATTGAAATTTGCAAAAAGGGGTAGTGATACAGAATTAAATTTGCGGTATTTTTTAGCTGATGCTCAGGAAAAGATGCGTGATCTTCATTCGGCTATATCGAATTGGGAAAAAATTGTGGCTGTTAATCCAACCTTTCGTGATGTTCAGGAAAAACTTAAAGCGTATGCTGAGTTCAGGCAGGATGACCGCATTAAGGATTTCATGATTGCTGGCCTTGCACAATTTGAGCATACGTGCCGTAAAATGGTGGAAGCAATGGGTTTGACAGTTATGGATGTTGATATAATCAGTGATACTGAAATAGAAATAATTGCAACGGATACTGAAGGCAAATGGCGAAATACACGCAGAACTAATAAAATTGTACGGATTCTTAGAACAACTGATGTGGTGAATGATAAATTATTGCGAAAGCTCCACGAAAAACTAAAAGAAAAAAATGCAACACGCGTTATCATTATAACCGCAGGTGAGTTTACTCAGAGTGCAATTGATTTCTCAAATACACGTCCCATAGAATTATATGGAAAAAGCGATCTTTTACGTTTATTAAAAAAAACATAACTGTATGATAAATAAAGATATTCTTATATTAAGACAAACTCCATTTTTTAAACATTTGATGGATGAGGAGTTGTCTGCATTACTTAAAGTAGTAAAACCTCTGGCTATCCCTAAAGGAGGTATTATAAACTGTGATTCCCATTCTTTATATATTGTCAAAAAAGGTGTTTTTGAAATTCAAAAACATGCTGAATCTATTTATATAACACCACCTTCCTTTTTTGGTGAATTGCCGTTTTGTGAAAAAGGTTCAGGGATAGTAAGGGCAATAAGTGATTCAATTGCCTATGAACTAAAAGATACTGACCTGTATCAGTTTATGGGCAATAATTTCAAGGCTTTACGGGGATATCTTAGAATTGCTGATTTTTATCGATTTTCTTTAACAGATGCAGGAAAAAAATTAAACAGAAATAAAACTCAAATTATCACTGTTTTCAGTACTGAAAAACATTGTGGCAAAACTACAGTAGCAGTAGCAGCAGCCACTTTGTCATCGTTTAATAAAAAAACCATTTTGCTGGATGCATCCTATGATGGCATTTCTGTTTTTGATATGTGTGGCAAACAATTATTACCACCTCTATCCCAAAAAAGCCCAGATGAAGTAACTGGCCAGAAATTTATTGAGCAAAGAATTGAAAAAGTATCTGAATCGTTGGATATTCTCAACGTTGCTTTTGGTTCAAAGGTAAGATTAAATCCCGATATTATCAATCCACTGTTATTCTATCTTTCTTTTGAATATTCCTATATTGTTATTGATTGCTCAAATAGTGATGTTACTCTACGTGATACTATATTGCATAATACTGATATCCTGATTGAAATTATTAATAATAAATCCATATCCAAACTTCAGGCAATAAATGATTCATTGTTAACTCAGGGGCAGCAGGTTATATATATTGTTAACAAACATTTTGAAAAAACATCTAAAATTGATGATTCCCATAAAGATTTTGAAACCATTTCTATTGAGTTTGGTGAAACAGTTTTTCAGGCAATCTTAAGAACAAAATCTCAACATGATATCCTTTTCCATGAAATTTTGTCTGATAAAAAAGCCCTGGTTTTTGCATCCGGGATGTATGAAACACTGTACTATGCAGGTATTTTTGAAACACTGAGGGATTTTGACAATATCCCTGATATAATTTATACAGCCGGGATTCCCTATGTAGTATTGATTGCATTTTTACATTCAAGTTCATTGAAAGAATATAAAAAATTACTATTGAGTTATTTTTCTGATGATAAATTGCATTCAATGCTCGATGTTACATTTCCTGATAAATATTTATTTAAAAATGATCCTTTAAAATCTTTTTCGTCTTCAGTATGTAATGCTCAGCGACTTGAATATTACAATATTATTCCGTATACAATACTTTTTTCTAATAATTCACCGAGAATGTTTACTACCGGGGATATACGTGATGTTGTTGCAGCTTCTTTTGCTTTCCTGCCGTTGTTTGAAGGAGTGAGTATAAACAAGGAAGAGTATCATTCATCATTTCCATTATATCCCGCCATGCCTGAAACGTTATTGCGTACACATATACAGCAAATATCGTTTATAAGCAACAATACAATGTTCAATCCACTTTCATTAAAAAGTAAAGTTTTAGGGATTTTTAGAAAATTTGTTGATTTTCTTCCATATTACTATTTATATGCTTGCGATACCGGGGCGGTTTGTAATAAAGAGTTCTCTTTACAGATACCAGAGGTGACGTCAATTGATGATCTTATTGAAAAAACATTTGATAATAAAGAAAATTTTGATGATATCATGATAAAAATAGTAGGGGGGTAAATGAGATCAAAAGCAACAAACATATTACAATTTGGAGTTTTATTAACAGGAATTATATATGTTACTATTGGACTTTTATATGGATTCAGTCCAATTTTGTTTGCAAATATTTTTGGAATTGAGGTTAACCCTGATTGGTATAATTTAATTAAATATGATACTTTTACTTCACCGTTATATCATTTTTCACGAGTATTTGCATTATTGATGGCAGTTGCTGGATTAAGCATGATTCTTCCTTTATTTGACCCGTTAAAATATCGTGGAATGATATACTATAATGGTATTCTTTTTCCTGTAGTAGCAGCGCCTGTTCTTCTTGTCAATGGTCTTACCTACGATCATCTTATATTGACAATATGTGGCGTGTTGTTGCTTGTATTATTTTTCTTTGTTGGATTTGGATTAATGATAACTAGAAGACAGGCTAAGATGGGGCAAGAGTAGTATTTTATTATAATTTGCTTGCTTTTTTCCAATTTATAATGCAAAATATTACACAAATTTTGTAGTAACCTTTTAAAAGAACTTAATTGTATTGGTGTTTGAGTACTGCTCAATATGTTTAAAATAGTTTTTTATTTTACAAAAGAATAAAGCCAGTTTTAATTTTATAATCAGGAGGGTATGATGAATCTTCAAACGAAGAAAGTTGGCAATGTTGTTGTAGTATATTTGCAGGGGCGTTTAGATGTACATCTTTCAGCTGATATTGAGAAAGAAATAAATAAATTAATTAAAGACGAGCCCAATGCTCATCTATTATTAAATCTTTCAGGAGTTGAATATATGAGCAGTAGTGGATTGAGGATATTTGTCTCCACTATGCGGATTTTGAAAGAATCAAATAGAAAACTAAAGCTTTGTAATATGAATAGTGCTGTTAAAAAGATATTTGAAGTTGTTGAGCTTATGGACATGTTCGAAATATATGATACTGAAGAAGAAGCCATTGCTTCTTTTAAATAATAGTTATGTTGTTTCCTTTGATTAAGACTGAGGATCCTGAAAAAAGTTCTCTTAAAGACTTATTATCTGGAAATACAGAAAAAAACCCTCTATACATACCTTCGGAGATATCCGAAGGTATGAAGAATTTTATAATTTATCAAAAATATAATTATTTTGTATGGCCTTATTGGATATCTCGATACGTTAATACAGTTAATGAGCGAATACAATCACTCCCCTTTTTTCTCTATAATAATCATTGCCGAACCTGGTATACCATCAATAGCTTTTTAAGCAGCGGGTCAATAAGAATTGACCCTTCGGGTATGGTCCATCCAGTATGGTCATCATGGTCTTTAGAGTTCTGGATATATACAGATAATTCTTTAATACAATTTCATAATGATAATTATATCCAGCAGGGAATAGACAACGGTGTGGTAAAAACTTCTTATATCCATCCTGATTTTACCTTTAAACAATCAGTTTATATTACTCATACAAATATCGATGAAGCGGTTATCGTTAATAATGTTCATTATAAAAAGAAAAATAAGGCGTATTTTATTATAGCTGTACGGCCATATACAACTGAAAGATTATCAGGCCTGGAATCAGTTGAACTGGTGAAAAATAATTTTGTACGAATAAATAACGAATATCATTGTGCTTTGCTGATGAAGCCCGATTATGTACTTACGGGCAATGAAATTTCCGGGGACATTGATATTAGAAGGAAAGAAAATAAACATAAGGTTACCAGTAATGCACGCATGGCTACAATGGCTTTTGTTTATGATATAAGTAATAAAGAATCTGAAATAGCTATACGGGTTGCGGTAAATAATGAGTCTAAAATTTCAGTTCCTAAAATAATCATTAAATCAACGCAAAATGAATTTACAAGCTATATTGACCTCAGAATGAAGGAAGGGGTGGGGATAACAGTTGGGAAGAATAGTATAAATGAATGGGTAAATTTTTGCAAATTTTCAGCGCTGGTAGAAGCTGCAAATATTGATATAAGCGATACAAATCAAAACGAGGATATTGCCCGTCATTATTATACAATAATGACATTGAATAGAATGGGCCATTTTCAACAGTCACTATCGATCATTAATCATATCTTAAAAAATATAAAAATTAAAGATGATTTTGAAAGTATACTATCTGCTGCATATGTATGTAATATGCTGGGTGATTATTACAGGATTGTTAAGGATACATCTTTTTTGCAGAACAATTATCCGGTTTGCAAGCAGTACGCACAAAATATTTTACAATTTTCCAAAGAATTGAAAAACATAAAGAAATATATTCTGCTTGACCATTCTGATGAAAATGCAATCCACCAAATATGGAATATTCCCGTAATAATTTCAGCTCTGGAAAATTTAGCATTTATGTCAAGATCATTGGGGCTATTTGGGGATGAAACAAAATTTTTAGCTGAAGCCAATAAACTTGAGGCGTCTGTGGTAAATGTTTTATTCAATGTATCTCAGGAAACAAGCAAAGAAGAAGAAAAACTTATTGAATGGCTGCCAAAGCATGGCAAACCATTACGAAAGCAAAAGATATCAGTTAAAGAGAGTCTGGAATTTGCAAATACTATTAATACATCCAATAACAGAATTCTACTGTATACATCGTTTTTATATCCACATATAGTTCATATTATTCGAAAATATACAGTACAAAGGATTATAGATGATATTATTAATGCAGGCAAAGGTTTGCCATTGTATAATACAATTATTAGTGGTATCGATGTCATCAGTTCTCTTAACCTTGCCAATAGCATGTTATATGCTCATGATAAGCGAGCTATTGATTTAATATATGCTATTATAACGTTATGTAAAAAACGAAAATTCATGCCTGATTTCCTTGATCCTGTATCTGGCCACGCTATTGTAAAGGAACCTATATCAATAGTTGCAGTATCATTATTGTTTCAGGCTATCCGCAATATATGCTTTATTGATCATCCAGAACGATTAGAATTATTCCCGGTTCCTGTTGAGGATTGGTTTGGAGATTCACAAATTGTAATAACAAATGCTCCTTCACGATTTGGCAATATAAGTTTTGTAACAACTTCTACTTCCAGTGAGTTTGTTATACAGTTTACTGATGTTCCCCGTTTTGTTCCCCATGATGTTTTAATAAATCTTCCGTTTAAAGCAAAAATAAAGAAAGCCGATGATTTCATTGTTAAATATGAAACAGAAAAATCATGGTGCATTAATGGCTGGCCTTCAGAAATCAGGTTTAAACGATAGTTCCAGTTATAACGATAATAGAGTAGGTGGTGGTTCTTAATAATTTTTAGAGTGGGAAAAAAATGATTACGTATATTCTGGTATCTTTGTTTATAATAAGTGCTTTTCTGTACTACCTTGTCTATATACGACCAAAATTTAGCCCTTTATATAAAGCCCAGCAACTGGTTGAGCAGAATCAGCTTCTTGATGCTATACTTGAATATAAAAAAGTGATTGATGAATATCCTGATGATTTTGTTGTCCACTATCGCCTGGCTGACCTGTATTTAGCTGTTGGAGAGATTGACCAGGCAGTTATTCATTTTGAAAAGGTACTTGAAATTGGAAAATTTAATTATGAAGTTGACCAGCTTTCAGTACAGAAGAAATTGGCTAAATCATATTATATGCGGGATGAGATTGAAAAAGCATTCCAGACGTATATGGACATTCTTAAAAATTATCCTGCCGATATTGAATCCCTTTACCATATTGCGTTTATCTGTCTTGGTCAGGAAGAGTTTGATATTGCACAGCGTTATTTTGACAGACTGGTAAAGCTTAAGAATGACAATTATGAAATTCTTTTTGGAGCAGGAATCTGTTATTACCAGAATATGCGTATACAGGATGCTATCGATAATTTTAAATTAGCAGTGCAGATAAAACCTCAATCAGAAATTGCTCAGATAGGTGCTGCATTTGCATGTAATCGCAAACGTGATTATCGCCAGGCTCTGGGATATATTTCCAGGATTGCAGATACAGCCCAGGACCCTGATGTACTGTATCTGGCAAAACGATTTCAGGCATTTATGTTGATGCGCCTGAAAAAGCATGATGAAGGAATAAAGTTGTTTCAGGATTTACTGGATATTGCACGGAAGAATGCAAATGATGATGCAGAACTTCTGGCATTATATGATCTGGGGTATGCATATTTAAAGAATGAACAGACTTCTTTAGCATATGAAGCATGGAATGAACTTTACCGCAGAGATAGAAACTATAAAAATATACAATATCTTGTAACACAATTGCGCAGGGAAATGGAGGTTGATAAATTCAGCAAAGAAGAATCGGTATCCGTTACAGAAACTATCACAACATGGATGGATGATGCTTTCCCACAAAATTTATTATGGGAAATGTGTGGTTTAAAAAGTACAAAAAAATATAATTTAAAAGATATCGTTGTTACCACTAAAATAAGTTATGATGATGGAAAAACAGTTAGTGTTTCTGATGATGTTATGGACAGGTATGTTGCTTTAGATACTGAGAATTTCAGAATTATTTCCAACAGACTGGTATCAAAAATGGGTTTTAAGGTTGATCAGATATTACAAACATATCGTGAAGCAGATGGTGTTGATTTCCTGGCAATTAATCCTGAAACAAAGGATAAAGTTTTAGTGTGGGTCAGGCGGTGGGATAAAACAAATGTAGGTGAAATAACATTACGAAATTTTGCACAGGCCATTAATGATATGAAAGTGCAACAGGGTATATTTATTACAACTGCTAACCTTACTCAGGCAGCTAAAGAAAGCTTAAAAAAACTCCCCAAAGTTACAGTCATTTATCCTGAAGAGATTACAAAATTATTACGAGGGCTTATATAATGATCTGCCCTGAAAGTAATGTTGTATCAATACCATTGGATGCAATTCAATGTGATAATAATTATTTCAAAATTTCAAAGCCGTTGTCCAGGGAACTGGTCAGATCAGTATTGCACTATGGCATTATTGAGCCTGTGCTGCTCATAAAATGGCAGGAGCAATACGTGCCTGTATGTGGGCATAACAGGATTATAGCAGCGCAGCAAGCAGGCATAAAAGACGTCCCGGCAAAGATTGTCACTGAATTGAGCATGGATGATTTTTTACAGATAGTAAGAGTTAAATTGTATAACAATGCATTAGGGACCATTGGGAAAATTAAGAGTTTATATTTACTGTATGATTATTTTAATGCTGATAAAAAAAAGGTAATGGCAATAGCACAGGAACTATCGCTGCCTGCTTCATTACCTGAATTTAAGAATATAAGATCAATCATTGAATTGCCTCCGGTCATCATTCAGTATATTGATTCCAGATCAATTTCTCCAAAATTTGTCATGCCAATATTACGGTTACCCCAAAGCTCAATAGCTCTACTGGAAAAAATTACTTCTGCATGTCAGCTCAGGGTAAATTATTTTAACAGCATGGTAGTGATGATTGAGGATATTTATAGAATGGGGAAGGATAAACTTCTTGGAGATAGTATAGAATTTCTGCTAACAAAAGAAACTATATTAGATGATGATATCCATAATTGTATATATTCAATTCGTTACCCACAGTATACAGAATATATGGTTCGTATTAATGAGATAAAGAAAAAACTTAACGCCTGTGGTATTAAAGTGGATATACCAGCATATTTGGAGGGGGATAGTATTAACGTTATCTTTGAGGTAAAAAAGAATAAGCCATTGCATCCATTGCTAAAAAAAGATCAGGATATTTTAGGGTTGATTGAGTTGCTTATAGGGTTGTTATAAATGTAATAGGTTGTTTCATGAAAAACTGCTAATTTATTTAAAAAAACGTGACATTTCTTCTAATACTTTCAATCGTGTAGTTTCAAAATCATACAATGATTTAAAGCCTGCAGCATTTTTATGTCCTCCACCTCCATTTGCAATAGCAATTTCGGCAACATCCAAATCGCCTTTTGTGCGCATGCTGACTTTTACTGGACCTCCAATGTCCTGTTTTATCAGAACACTTGCCACAACACCCTGAATTGATAAGGGTAAATTAATATTAACTTCCCCTTCTGAAAATGGTGCATTGGTTTCTTTCAGCATATCAGGGGTTAGCTTCATCAGTATAAGTTTCCCACCATAATGGACTTCCATTGTGGAAAGCATAAGGGCTCGCAATCTGAATACTTCCAGAGAATTATTTTCATAAATCTGCTGATAAATTTCATATGGCCTGACCCCCAGTGTTACTAATTGTGCGGCCAATACAAATGTTACGGGTGAAGTTTTAGGGTACTTGAAACAACCGGTATCAAAAACTATTCCGGCATAAAGAGCCTGTGCAGCTTTAAATGATGGGATTACTCCAAAATGCTGTAAAATGTTACCAATTATTTCTGATGTTGATGAAGCTTCAACTTTAATGAAGTTTGATTTAATTTTGTCTGTTCCCCCTTCATGGTGATCTATAATAAATACATCCTGGATTGAATCTTTTAAATAATGATATGCTTTCCCAATATTATCGAAGTCATTTGTATCCAGAACAAAAACAGCAAAATTATTTATATTGTCTATCTTAATGTTTTCATTGAATATTATTATTTCGTTATCAGGATCAATAAAACTGAATTTTGATGGTGTTGGGTCAGAATTTATAATTATTGCCTGCTTCCCAATTTTTTGCAGTAGTTCTTTAAATGCAATCTCTGCACCAAGCCCATCAGGGTCAGGACTTTCATGAGTGGAGATAATAAAATTGTCATGGGCATCGAGATATTTTTTAAGATTAGCAAAGTAATCCATCAAACGTTCTCGGATTGAGCATATTTACAAAGTGGATACCCCATTGATTCGCGAATTGCAATATACCTCTCAGCACAACGGCGTGCTAAATTTCTGACCCGTGCAATATATCCAACACGCTCAGTTACTGAAATGGCACCGCGTGCATCTAAGATATTAAACACATGGGAACATTTAAGTACATAATCGTATGCGGGAAGAACCACCTGAACTGGTTCATAATCAAGTATCTTAAGGCATTCCCTTTCATAAAGGTCAAATAGTTTAAAATGTAAATCAATGTCAGCTATATTGAAATTGTAATGAGAAAATTCAAATTCACTACGATGATGTACATCGCGATATGTTAATGTTTCATTCCATTGAATATCAAATACACTTTCAACACCCTGGATATACATACAAATGCGTTCAAGGCCGTAGGTAATTTCCACAGGTATTGGGTCTAATTCAACGCTGCCACACTGCTGGAAATAGGTAAATTGTGTAATTTCCATGCCATCAAGCCATACTTCCCAGCCTAATCCTGAAGCTCCTAACGTAGGTGATTCCCAATCATCTTCAACAAAACGTACATCATGCTCCTCCAGTTTAATTCCTAAATTACGTAATGAATCAAGATAAAGTTCCTGGATGTTGAGTGGGGAAGGCTTCATAATTACCTGGTATTGATAATAATGCTGTAATCTATTAGGATTGTCACCATATCGCCCATCGGTTGGTCGGCGTGATGGTTCAACGTATGCAACATTCCATGGTTCAGGCCCTAAAACACGCAGAAACGTTGCGGGATTAAATGTACCAGCACCAACTTCCAGATCATACCCCTGTGCAATTATACATCCCTGTTTAGCCCAATAGCTATTAAGATTAGCAATAAGATCTTGAAAATACATGATATGCTCCCTGTAAAAATAAGCGTTATTTTGCTATCTGTTGATTTGTTTTAATATATTCGTCGTATCTGGCTTTTGTCAATTCATGAAGCTGTTCAAAGTCATGTTTATTGTTCAGCTTAAAATAGTCAAGACAGTCTTCATCGGCAATTTCAAATCTGAAATTTTTTGTTTCAATACTGCTGAAAACATATGCTAAATATACAATATTGATTAAATCCCGGTATTGGGGCGGGGATAAGTGAGGCCTGTGGTGAAATTCTATTGCTTTGACTAATGCATCGTTAAATTTCCATTTCTGGCAAATCATGCTTCCCAGTGTACTATGGCTAACTCCAAGAGATATTTCTTCCAGTAATGAGATGTTTTCCAGTTGTTTTAAACCAACGATATCACGTATCTTCTGGATGTCATCAGGTTTAATGGAAAGAAGTACCATCAGGCCTATGTCAGCCAGTAAGGATGCCAGGTAAGCAAATTCGGATAGCCTTTCCTTACGATATTTCATTGCAATGAATTGTGCATAAAAAGCAGTTTTATATGAATTATTCCATATTGTTTCAAATTTTTTGTAACGGGAATCCAGTATTTTCTGAACACCACTTGCAACAAGCAGAGTGTTTATCCCTTTAGTGCCTATAATTTTTACTGCTTCTTCTATGGTTTCAACTCGCTTTGATGTAATGTAGCCTGCAGAATTGGCTAATTTTAATATTGCAGTAACAAGCCCGGGGTCACGTTTGATGCTATCTGCTATTGCTTTAATAGTTGATTCGGGGTTTGCACATAACCTTTGTATTTCAAGTATATTTTGAGGAAATGATGGCAATGATTCAACCTCGTTGATTATTTCCTGTGCCATCTTTACTTTCAGGTCCATATTCCGGAAGCTTTCATCGATATTTATAGAGGCACTGGTAACTTTGCCATTTGTGGATATTGCAAAAGCTTCAGGTGGAAAACCTGCATTCTTCATAAGCATGAGTGCAATAATTAAACCCAGCCCTGCACCTTCCGAATCATCAAGTATATCATCAAAAGCATCTGAAATATCTGAATAGCTGTAAGCCTTTTTTACCCGTGCATTTATTTTATTCATTTCCTCGGGTATAATTGGAACATTATTAATTACATGTATTTTGTGAGTATCCCCCGTAATTGAAAAAAAGACTCGTACAATGAAATTTGATTGACCAAGCTGTTCAAGAAATTCAGGGTTTTCGACAAAGACGTCCTCCTTGAAAGTTTCCATGCCTGTGCGGTAGTCTTCGGTTTTGTTTATGTCCAAATTTTTTTGTTTAAAATATAGCCTTTTTGCATTTGCCTTTATTGCATTATTAACTAATTCCTTAATAATATTAATAAACATATCTTTTAAATAAAGAAGGTCAAGCTGAGCAAGGTAAACACTGAGCATTCGTATGATGATAGATTCTACTTCGGGTGTTAAAAGCGAGAATTGAATATAAACATCCTGGCCCATTTTAAGGGCTTCTTTATAGTTAGCTGGCTTACAAAAATATTGAGCTTTTTGTTGCAATCCTTCCAATGTTTTCTCCCCAGGGTAACAATATGGTAAAACTATACATATCTACAATAATATTGCAAGAAAATTAATACACCATGTCAAGAATTTATTCTACAGTAACTATCGGCTATTGTAATCTTTTGAGTAATTACTTAAAAGAGCTATTAATAGGTAATAGAAAAGTATTATTGACAATTTTGCTAAATCTATAAATAATAACTGTAAACAAAAAAGAGGTGGGTATGGCAAAAGTATATTTTATTGATATGCATATGAGTAGCCGCGAAAATATTAGTAGCAAAATTAAAAAATTGTTCTATAAACTGGAAGTTAACTCAATTATTAATGAAAAAGATTTTGTAGCAATAAAAACCCATTTTGGTGAATATGGCAATATTGCATATTTGCCACCTGCCATCATACGAGCTTTTGTGGATTGTGTTAAAGATTTAAAGGCAAATCCTTTTATTACGGATGCCAATACTTTGTATCGCGGTTCACGGAGCAATGCAATAGATCATTTAAAAAATGCTGAGATGAACGGTTTTTCTATATTTTCGTGTGGGGCACCTGTTATAATTGCCGATGGTTTGCGTGGGAATGATTTTAAAGAAATCCCTGCTTCCGGTAAATGGTATTCGAGTGTAAAAGTGGCATCTGCTATTCATGATGCTGATGCTATGATAGTGGTAAGCCATGTAAAAGGACATGAATTGTATGGTTTTGGCGGGGCAATAAAAAACATAGCTATGGGCTGTGCACCACCTTCCATGAAACAGTCATTGCATTCAGACTTAAAACCCAGGGTTAAACAGGCATTATGTACATCCTGTGGTGCATGCATAAAGAGATGTCCTGCATTTGCTATTTCATTTGATGACAATAAAAAAGCATTTATTGATAGTAATAAATGTTTTGGGTGTGGTGAATGTACTGTTATCTGTATTTATAATGCAATACCGGTAGTATGGAAAACAGATGCAACTGCTTTATTTGAACGTACAGCAGAGTATGTAAACGCGTTTATGAAACTAAAGAAAAATAAGGTTGCATTTTTCAATTTTATTATGAATGTGTCTCCCGAATGTGATTGTTGCTACTGGAATGATACGCCTATTGTTCCAAATATAGGCATACTGGCGTCAACTGACCCTATTGCTATCGACAGGGCATCAGTAGACCTGATAAATAAAGCTATGCCTTTGCCTGGATCCCGTATTGCTGGTAAAGATGCATCCAAAGATAATATTACTGCGCTTTACCCTGTGCAGTGGGAATATTTATTCAAGTATGCAACGTCCCTTGGGGCTGGTGATGAGGAATATGATTTAATTGAAATTTAGGCAATTTTAGCAGCTTTTGTTAAGTTTGTAATGAAGAGGTAATGATTTATGAAGAGTCCACATGATTTTCCTGCAATTAATCCAAAAAAACCTGATGGCATAAAGCCTAATGGTATACCATATAAGGTGATGGTGGTTGAAGATAAAGAATTTCATCGTAAGCAGATTATTCAAATTTTAGAATCTGAAGGATATGAGGTTATAGCTGCTGCTACTAATGGTGCTGAAGCATTAAAATTATATGATTCACTTGCAGCTGATCTTGACCTTATTACAACTGATCTGGATATGCCAAAGCTTGATGGTTATGCTTTACTGTATGAGTTGAGTCAAAAGAAACCCAAGGCAAAAATTGTATTTATCAGCGATGAAACTACCAAAGGTGTTCTTGCTGATTTATTGAAAATGGGTGCTGCTGATTTTATATTGAAGCCAATCCAGAGAGGGACTATTCTGGAACGTGTTAAAGCAGTGTTGCAAAAAAAATAATATATTATCCATAAGGGTTTAATCTCATGGAAGAAAATGAGAAGGCATATCAGCATCTTTCGGAACAAACAAAAAAGATAAATATAGCACTGCATTATACTCATGGAGATATGGAAAAGGCCCGTCAAATGGTAGCGGGCAACTATAATGATCTATATGCCATTAAAGTACGATTTGCTTCTTCTACCATGTTTGGTGCATTTTTGCTTTTTTTTAATCATATATATAAAATTATTTCAGGTCTGACGCTTATTCTATCGCCGTCATATACGTTACAAAATATTAATCCGGAATGGGACTGGATAGTTTTTGAAAAAGAGATAGCAGAGCTAATGAAGAAAGGTGACTATGACCAGATTTTAGCTAAAACCTTTCGTGACAAAATAATAAAAAGCCTTGATATTGTACTGTTAAATGAGTTAGCCCGCAATATTGAATTAAAAAATGAGATAGCAATTGATAACCTTTTTAGAAAGCTCATACAGGAATCACTGGCATTAAAAAGGGTTGATTCATTTGTTGTTTATCAGCCAACGTCATCTCTTACTATGGAGTTACATTCAGTTACAATTCCTAAATTAAAAAGTGAAATTGTTGATGGTGAACAAGTAACAAAATCAGAAACACAGCCAGTCGCAACTGGCGAAACTGAGTATACACCACAGGTTGGTGTAGATGGGGTTAAGCTTATCATTAAATCAGCTTTAATCTTATCACCTATTAAGGGCAAACACATCTCAAAACTGTCACCTGGCGATAGAGTCATGATATCCATTATTGATACCAATCCACAGGCGGTAAAAGTGGCACAGGCTTTAAACGCTTATGAAAATGAAACATTTAAACCAATTCCTGCCCGTATCACGTATGTTAAATACATTCCTCAAAAGGGCTATAAAGTATATGGTTTAATCGCTAAAGGTATTGTTGTTGATATCGATGAGGAAGAAGAAAACATTAAAGTAGCGCTTGACCCTGCTTATGCTGCTACCATTCAGTCCCCGGAAGAAGAGGTAAAACCTAATTATGTGCTCATAGCCATTCTTTTGCTGGCATTTGGTATTTTAATGGGTATTCTGTATTTGTTGCTATGGTCAAAATAGATTAGACAGGACGTACCGGAATACCGCGCATGGCTAAATACTCTTTTGCCTGCTTAATGCTGTATTCTCTGTAGTGAAATATTGAGGCGGCTAACACTGCATCGGCTTTTCCAATTGCAAATCCCTCATATAAATGTTTTAGGGTACCAACACCGCCTGAGGCTATCACGGGAATGGTAACTGATTCAGCTACTTTTTTAGTAAGTTCAAGATCATAGCCAAGTTTAGTTCCATCACGGTCCATGCTGGTAAGTAAAATTTCACCAGCACCTAAATCTTCAACTTGCTTTGCCCATTGTACTGCATCAATATCAGTTTTAGTTCTTCCACCGTGAAGATATACATTCCATCCGCCGTTATTGCGTTTAGCGTCAATTGCAACCACAATGCATTGTGAACCAAAACGCCGTGCACATTCGGTGATAAGCTCTGGTTGCTGTACTGCCTGTGTATTGATAGACACCTTGTCGGCACCATTTTCCAGAATCATTCTTACATCATCAACAGTTCTGATGCCACCTCCAACAGTAAAAGGGATATTCACTGTTTCTGCAACTTCCTTTACCATCTTTAAAATAATGGCGCGCCTATCGCTTGATGCGGTAATGTCAAGAAATACCAGTTCATCGGCTCCTTCTTCATCATAAAACATGCCGTTGTGAACGGGATCACCTGCATCCTGCAGGTTTACAAAATTTACACCTTTGACTACACGCCCATCTTTAACGTCCAGGCAGGGGATAATTCGTTTGGCTAACATTCTACGGTATCCTGAAAAATAAATTGTACAGTTATATGGTATAGATGCAATTGGTATATGTCAAATAGTTAAAACTGGTTTGACAATCACAACTCAATCTATCAAATGGAATTGTTATGTCAAAAAAAAATGAATACATATCATTTGCTGAATTTTCGCGCACCTACGTGCCTGCCATCAATGAGTACATATATACGTTTTATTCCAATAAGGAACTATCGGCACATAATCCAGATATAAAACTGGCTTACAATTTGCTTAAAGAATATTGTACACGTGATGGCAAGCGCATACGCCCGCTTTTATTATTATTGTCATACCTGGGTTATGGTGGCCCTATCTCCGAAATACAATCAGTTATTCCAGTGGCAGCCTCACTTGAGTGCATGCACGCATTTTTATTAATCCAGGATGACATCATTGATGGAGCCATAATGCGCCGTGGCAAACCAGCATTTCATAAGGTGTGCGATAGTTCTTATAATAAGTACAACGAACATATTGGTTCATGGGTGGCAATAGTACTGGCTGATGTTCTCATGAGCAACGCACTGGAGATGATTTCCGGATTAACCACAACGTCTATGTCTGCGTTTTTGCATGAATTTGCGATAATATATGAACGAACAGCACTGGGGCAGATGCTTGATATTATATGGTCTAATCCAAAATATATCGATGATGAAAATATCCCACACGCAATTGCCTCAATGAAAACAGCACATTATACAGTTTCAGGCCCCTTGCGGCTGGGCTACATACTTGCCGGGGGTAGCAACAATGATGAGTTGCAAAAATTGGAGCAGGCTGGTTATAAAGTAGGCTTTGCATTCCAGATGCGTGACGATATTATTGGTGTATTTGGCGTTGAGGAGGATAGCGGTAAATCAGCCAGTTCGGATATTGAAGAAGGTAAATATACTGTGCTGGTGCAAAAGACCTTGCAGCTTTTACATGACAGTACTGTTAAAGAGCAGTTTATGGCCTTATTTAAAAAGAAGCAAAAAAGTAAAGAGGATATTCAGGCCATTAAAGCATATATAGAAAAAAGTGGTGCCAAAGCAAATGTTCAGCAACTGATTTCCCGGTATGTTAACAACGCAAAAGAAATTATACCACAGTTACAATGTGATTCATTTATGAAGCGTTGCTTGTTGGATTTTATTGAAAATTTGTTTAATTGAAACCTTTAAGATAATAAAAATAATTGACAAATTTAATTAATCATATTAAATTTGTCCATATGATATATAAAAATCGCCAGCTGGAATACATTCTAAAAGAAGCTAGTACCACATTTCCTGCATTACTCCTTACTGGTCCACGACAATCAGGGAAAACAACGCTGCTTAAAAATTTATTTTCAGATAAAGCAAAATTTATATCATTAGATGAATCCGACATACGTTTATGGGCACATGAAGATCCCCGAGATTTTATTCAAAACAATATGCCACCTGTAATCATTGATGAAATTCAATATGCTCCCGATTTGCTTACCTATATAAAACGAAGAATTGATGATGACCGATCCCCTGGGCAGTGGTTCTTAACAGGTTCCAGCCAATTCACACTGATGAAGCATGTTTCAGAATCGTTAGCTGGCCGAACGGCTATTTTTCATCTGCTACCTTTTTCGCATTCAGAAATACATGGTAGAGTATATCCCAATTGGGATGATTGGTTTACGTCAATTAAAGATAATGTCCCCTGTGATGAAGATTTAGGTAATGTGTTACTCAGAGGAACATATCCTGAGTTAGTATGTAATCCTACCATAAATCGTAGAATATGGTATGATTCTTATATTCAGACATATATTGAAAGAGATTTATCCCTGATTTATAATATTGGGGATATTAATACGTTCACTAAAATGCTTACACTTCTTGCAGCAAGAACAGGAACAATTCTTAACATGTCATCGTTAGCCAGCGATTTAGGAGTATCAGTGCCCACTGTAAAACGCTGGATATCAGTACTGGAATCAAGTTTTATCCTATACCTGTTAAAACCGTATTATGCTAATATAGGAAAAAGGCTTATTAAATCAGCAAAGATATATTTTTTAGATACCGGACTTGCTGCACATTTAACTGGAATTAGGGATAGGGAAGTCTTATTGAGGGGTCCACTATCAGGTCAGTTATTTGAAACGTTTGTTGTTTCTGAATTTGTAAAAAGTTTTTATCATCATGGTGAAAGGCCAGCGCTAACATTTATTAATAATAAAAATATATGGGAAGTGGATCTTCTTATAGAGCGCAATATGAACATGATACCTGTAGAAATTAAACTTTCAGCAACTATTACCGAAAACCATTTGAAGAACTTCAAGCTGCTTCGCAATGTACTGCAGGGTCTTGATGACAGTAACTATCTCATATGTAACAGGAAAGAATATATCCACATGAAGGGTACTCATATATCATACTGGGGATCATTGTAGTTTCTATAAAGAATGTAATATCCCCCTATAAACATGATTCCAATGATAATCAAAATCACCAGTGTTTCAGAAGTTTTCCCAAATATTGTATAAATATATTATTTTGATTATAATAATTTTCTTGCCAAAATGGATAAAATAATTTACTTTGTAAAATTGGTTGACGAATAAATTAATTATTAAGAATTGTGCTGTAAACAAAAGCTAGCAATGGAGCATAACAATGGTAGCAACAACCGTAAAAAAACATCATAAAGATACATTTGAAAAAATTTCGCCTGAAAAACGTGAACGTATTATAAAAATTGCCACACAGGAATTTGCAAAAAATGGATTTAAAGGGGCAAATATCAATATTATTGCCAGGAAAGCAGGTGTCAGCATTGGTTCAATGTATAATTATTTTGAAAGTAAAGAGGATCTTTTACTTACTGTAGTCAATGAGGCATATAAGCTGCTTGAAAAGGTTTTGGGATCTGTTAGCCTTGAAAATAAAAATTTCTATGAAAAGATAGAGGAACTGGTCAGAGCAGCCCAAAAATTTGCACGCGAATACCCTGAAATACATCAGGTTTACCTTGATATAACATCAGAAGGCCTGTCACACCTTACACCACGTTTGTCAAAAACCATTGAATATATTACCATTGAATTTTACCGCCATGAGTTGGAAGCAGCCAAACGTGAAGGCATTGTGCGTCAGGATGTGGATATTAACGTTGCTTCACTGTGTATCGATAATATTCTGGTGTTGACTCAATTTTCATATACATCTGAATATTTTAAAGAACGATTGAAACTTTTTATTGGTCAGGATGCTTTACGTGATGATGAACGAATTGTGAACGGTGTTATGGATTTTATTAAAAATGCTTTGATGCCAAAATAAAAAAAAATATGCAAGAATGAATTACTATTCATACATTGTAGAAAGGTTAAGTGCCGATGAAAAAGAAAAATGTTAACATCATTGAAGTACGCAGGAATCAGTTGACCAGAGCAGCGTATAAGGTAGTCAGCCGAAAAGGTTATTATAATTTTACTGTTCGTGATATTGCCAGAGAGGCAGGGCTGTCCACAGGTCTGGTCCATTATTATTTTAAAAACAAGGATGACCTGCTGGTATCAGTATTGCGTGTCATGAATGAAAATTTAAGCTTTTATTTAGCAAAGGCCCTGGAACAAACGAATGATCCAAAGGAAAAAATAATTATTTTTATGGATGAAGCTTTTCATTTAGTTGAGCGTGAAAAAGAATATTTTCATGTATTAATTGATTTCTGGACACAGATTAATCATAATGAACGAATGCGAAAAGCCAATGTTAAACTATATCAAAGTTACCGTGCTGAGTGTTCCAAAATACTTCAGGAAGGTATTGAAAAAAAAGTATTTAAGGATGTTGATGTGGAATACACTGCAACAATGATAGTGGCGTTTGTACAGGGTCTCATCATACAGTATATTATTGATCCCAATGCATTTGATTATGCAGAGTATAATAAAAAAATAAAACAGCAGATAATTGAAAATCTTATACGATAGTACAGAGTTTTAATCTTGATTAACAGGTGTATATGTGATATAATTGCTACCTGCAAGGTATTATTAATTTTCTGGTTTACAGTATGTTTAAAGATATATCTGAAAACGGCGATTATCAAAAGCATTTAGAGCATGTTGTACAGACATTATGCCAACCTGAGTCATATACAAAAGTATATCACCGAACCAATCATGACGTTCCCATGCCTTCCATACCACAACTGGCGGAAATTGTTGAAGAATGTAAGCTGGTACTGTTTCCTGGTTATTTTGGCAATTCTGAGATAACCCCCCAAAACATGCAATATTATATAGGTTCAGCTTTAGATAGTATTGCACGCAAACTAACAGAGCAGATAAAACGCGGGTACTGTTTCTCATGTGCAGAAGGTGAAACGATGGATTGCATTGAGTGTGAGCATCGTTCACGGAAAATCATGTTTCAGTTTTTAGATATGCTACCAGAGATTCGTCGGATGCTTGCCCTGGATGTACAGGCAGCCTATGAAGGTGACCCCGCTGCCAAAAGCCATGGAGAAACCATATTCTGCTATCCAAGCATAATGGCAATGATTAATTACAGGATTGCCCATGCTCTGTATATTCTGGATGTGCCACTCATTCCGCGTATCATCACCGAAATGGCACATTCACAGACGGGGATTGATATACACCCTGGAGCCACCATTGGTGAAAAATTTTTCATAGACCATGGAACAGGTGTTGTCATAGGTGAAACCACCATTATTGGCAACAATGTCCGCATCTATCAGGGTGTAACATTGGGTGCAAAAAGCTTCCCGCTTGATGAAAACGGCAACCCTATTAAGGGAATACCGCGCCACCCAATTGTTGAAGACGATGTTATCATATATTCAGGTGCAACCATATTAGGCAGAGTAACCATTGGCAAGGGGTCAGTTATAGGTGGAAATGTATGGTTAACTGAAAGCGTTCCACCGGGGACTCATGTGCTGCAGCAAAAGCCAATGGAGATGCTTTTTGAAAATGGTGGTGGTATATAACAATACATTTTCTAAAACAGTAATCTTAGTTACAAAATGGGAGATGCTTTTGTAATAGTGCCGTTTATGATGTTTTGCTGCCTATCAATAATGCTATGTGTTCTTTCCCCTTTGACCAGTGCCAGTTATTGCGAGCATTGAAATACAAATACCAATGGTTTTTATCAACCTGTTTTAAATCAAATGCATAGACATGGCTTCGTTTATATGAACCTTCTTTGATATCAGGTTTCAACAACGGGTTTTTCATTAACGAGGTGTAGTGTATACCATCTTTTGATGAGTATACTAAAATGGCTGAACCCGACTGATTTATAGTATAATCCCAGTAAATCCCGTTCTGCAACCCAATGAAACCATCATCCATTTTCAGGGCTTTAAATGAACCGCACCCAATATTGCACCATCGGTTATAGTGTGATGGCTCCATGATGGGGTGGGGAAGGCTTTGAAAAGGTCCTGCAGGATTTGAAGATTGTGCCAGTCCAATATACAGTGGTTCATTAAATCCACAATCCTGGATGTGGGTTAATGCAGCACTGTAATATAGAAAATATGATTGCTTAGTTTTAACTACGCATGGATTGCTTACAGACGCCCCAAATGTATTACTATGCCAGGGAAGTGATGGTTTTAAAATTATTTGTTCATCACTCCATGAATATAAATCATGTGAAGAACGCATTGCAATATATGAATACCATGTATGTGGAAGCCATGAATACCATAAGATGTACGGTTTAATCTTTTCGTAATATAAATAGTACGTGTTATCTTCATAATAAAGAAAAGCACGCATAGCATTGCCAATGGTGTGCTTTGACATCCTGGTGTAATTGATGCCGTCATCTGAAACAAAATGGTGTATCCCCATCAGGGAATGTGCAAATAAATGCCATTTGCCATCAGGTGACTCGTTAGGTGGTACAAACGTTGGATCGGCAATTATCGGCGATGGGAAGGGTGGGGCAATAATGGGATTGCCTTCGTATTCTTTAAACGTAAGGTGCAAAAAATCTTTTATTTTCATAGCATGCTCTTTTTTATGTGGGCGATAGTTCATTATAAGTAGCTATCGCCACAAAATAATTTACTGCCTTTAACACTACCTGCTAATTGTACATACTATACATATACTACGTCAAGCCTTATTGTTGACATTTTGAAAATAAAGTTTTTGACTTTTTGTTGTTTATATGTTTTATGTTCATTACAATAGTGTGCTGTATGAAACCGATAGTTACGATAATAATTCTGCTATATGCTGCAATAGCTTTAACTGCCTGTACTCCTTCAGTGGAGATTGTACAATCACTTGAGGGCACCTGGCAGTTGACAACTACCAACAAAGATGAGTACTGTAGTACAGTATCTATCGATAGAATCCCGATTACAGTGCCATTTGTTATAAGCCTTCCCCATACTCTGGAAGACAAAAAGACAGGAAATAAAATTACATTAGCTGAAAGCGGCTATGTGTGGATTCAGAAAGAGTTTGTGCTGGATACAGTACCTGCGCAGGACGTGGCACTTCAAATTGGTGAGATAATGAATGCTGATAGGGCATATTGCAATGGAGTCTTTATAGGTGCAAGCGGCAGGTTCCCACCACATTTTAAATCAGCATGGAACCAGTTCAGGCATTATACAATACCTGCTACGCTGTTGCACAAAGGCAAAAACCTTTTATCCATAAAAATATACTATGATGCTGAATTCTGGATAAATGCTCCTCTGCGGATGGTTAGCGATAGTTCCGGTAAAACGGCTTTTGATTTTATTAACTTTATGCGTGTACATCTTATGCAGGCAATGTTTTTTATCATGCTGACACTGGCTATATTCTTTATTGTGATGTTTTATTATCAAAGGGATTCGGTGGAATATCTATTCTTTGGGCTTGCGTGTTTATCGGTTTCATTCCCTCAGCTTCTTCATTTTATTGAAAACTTATATCCTGATGTGCCGTATTCATCCAATACTGTGCTAAAGGTTTCACAGCCAGGGTTGATATTTTTCCCGGCATTGTTAAACCTGTTTTATCGGTATCATGTTGGAAGGAATAAGCTCTGGATAACTTCAATCTATCTTTTAATTCCTGTAGTACTTACAGTGGTATTGATTTTTCAGAAGACACGCAGTGATATTTTATTTATACGAAACCTTTCAATTGTTGTATCAATTTTGTTTATGATAGACATATTTGTAACTTCAGGTTTGCAATTAATGCAACATAAAAAGGCCGGTTTGCTTATTTTTATTGGTATAGTCCCTATGGTCATATTAGGACTGCATGACGTACTTGCTTTTGGTTTTAAGATTATTCCTTCGGATGTTGTATTATATGTGTATGGCCTGCCTTTTTTATTATTTATCATTGCAATTTACCTTGTAAATATTTTTATTACAGCATTGCAACAATCAAAAGAATTGAATGTCCAGCTACAGCAATTGTTGCAGGATGCAAGAAAATTAGCATATCTGGAAAAAGAGCTTGAAATTGCTCGTACTATACAAAATCAATTACTTCCATCTGAAATCCCCCATCTTAAGGGGATGGATATAGCAATACGGTTTCAACCTGCCTTACGTATTGGTGGAGACATTTATAATATTTTTCAGCTTAAAGATGGCATTGTCATATTCCTTGCTGATGTGGTGGGGCATGGTATTCCAGCGGCTATGATAGCCTCCATGGTGAATATTCTTTTTAAGATGTTTCAGATGTTGTCTGTTGATCCCGGGTTGCTTTTGCGAAGCTTGAATATTAATATATGCAATATGCTACCGCAAACCTTTGTTACAGCGGCATGTTTGTATATCAATCGCTATGAAAAATTTGTGCGCATTGCACGTGCTGGCCATCCATCAATTATTATTCAGAAAGCTGATGGTAACATTCTAGAATATATGCCTCAGGGTAAAGCGTTAGGATTGAAGACTGATAATAAATACGAAACGTTAAATCAAGCAGTATCACCGGGTGATAAGATTTTAATATACACTGACGGTATAGTTGAAGCTATAGATATTAATAAAAATATGTTTGGCTCTGAACGATTAATAGACATTGTAGGAAAAACAAAAGAAGTATCATGTGCTGAATCAATTGAGGCTATCTATTCTGAACTCATACACTTTGTTGGTGATACCTCAGCACTTGAAGATGATGTAACGCTGATTATGATAAGGATTGAGTAAAACTATCCAGAAGATTTTCATTTAGAAGTTTTAAACTCCATAGTATTTTACCTGTTAAAAAATGTTTTATTCAACTCTTACTGTGGTTTAGAATAGCACTTATTGAAAAAACTGCTACATCACAACTGCTTAAAATTTACACTATTATCGTTTTCATGGGTTGTCTGAAACAATTGTTGAGTTTTTTATAAAGTCAAAAAATCCTGTCATTTCAAAATGATTATCCAATATGTATGGCAAATTATTAAAAATAAACAAAGAAATTTGTATCAAATTGACCTTGTAAATAGCTCAAAGAAATATTTATCAAACCAAGAAAAAATATTTTTTTATTGACAATGAT